>ERZ773235.1762-NODE-1762-length-20819-cov-2.893084_pt1 | contig 20819 bp, 20 predicted proteins | sample MGYA00580522_ERZ773235 | MGnify/ENA primary metagenome ERZ773235 (study PRJEB29015, sample SAMEA2737797) | human gut metagenome | biome: human gut; feature: human-associated habitat; material: faeces | place: China | collected 2012 ...
ACTTTACTGTCAAGTTCAAGTGCCTTTTCCTGGTCAGCATATAAAAGTTTTGAATCATATAAAATATGACCTATAAGAGTTGATTTTCCATCATCAACGCTTCCGCATGTAATAAATTTTAATAAACTTCTCATCCTAGAAATAACCCTCCCTTTTTCTTCTTTCCATGCTTCCTGCCGCCTCGTTATCAATAACTCGGGTTGTTCTCTCGGAAGATACGGCTGAAAGTGTCTCATCAATAATTTCATCAAGTGTCTTTGCTGTAGATTCTACACCGCCTGTAAGAGGATAGCATCCAAGTGTACGGAATCTTACGCTCTTCATCTCTACCTTCTCGTCCGGTCTTAATTTCATTCTGTCATCATCAACCATGATAATATTGCCGTCACGGTATACAACAGGTCTTACATCTGCAAAATAAAGAGGCACAATCTCAATCTTTTCTCTCTTTATATACTGCCATATATCTGCCTCTGTCCAGTTTGAAATAGGGAAAACTCTTATACTCTCGCCCTTGTGGATTTTTGAGTTATATAACTTCCACATTTCAGGACGCTGGTTCTTCGGATCCCATGCATGGTTTTCATTTCTGAATGAGAAAATTCTTTCCTTTGCTCTTGATTTTTCCTCATCTCTTCTACCACCGCCGAAAGCCGCTGTAAAACCATATTTGTTTAACGCCTGCTTTAAAGCCTGTGTCTTCATGATATCTGTATATGCAGAACCATGGTCAAATGGGTTGATTCCCTGCTTTACGCCATCTTCATTGATATATTCAAGCATTTCTATGCCAAGCTTTTTAGCCTGCTCATCCCTGAACTTAATCATTTCTTTGAATTTCCATGTTGTATTTACATGTAAAAATGGAAATGGTGGTTTTTCTGGATAAAATGCCTTCATTGCAAGATGGAGCATTACCGAGCTGTCCTTTCCTATTGAGTAAAGCATTACCGGCTTTTCGCACTCAGCTGCAACTTCACGGATTATGTAAATTGCTTCTGCTTCAAGTGCATCAAGATGTGATAATTTTTCCATTACATTTTTCCTCCATTCACTTAATATTTGTTAGACTCTTTTTTATCTATAATTATTGTTTCTATGCTTCCGTCTGTTTTGTGGATATTCCAGTCAAGAAAATGGTCTCTTGACTTTACTGTCATGCTGCTTCCCATTCCTCCTATATCCGCTCCGAGATAAAGTCCTATGGCATCAAACTGACACTCCTTTATACATGAGCAGCACCCCCAGCAATCCTTAGGATACTTAATAAATGCCTTTCCATCCTCATCTTTTTTGATAAGGCTTCCAGGACAGACCTGCGTACATTTGCCGCATTTTCTGCATTTTTCTTTATCAATTATTATGCTCATAGCTCTCACCCCTTCCCACAAGCTGTCTTGTGATTATCTTTATTTCTCCGTCAACATTCTTTGAATTGACGTATTTGAGCCATTCATCACTCTTTTCAGGGTAATCAAGATTCTCATCAAAACTGTGCCAGCGTGTCTCTTTTCTCGCTTTAAGATGCTCTATAAGTGTAAGGCATACTGTAAGTCTTTCCTTTAACTCATATGCAAACATAAGCTCATGGCAGTCATCAGCACTGACATTTTCAGCAAGTTCCTGCAATTTCTTTATCTTTTCTTTTGCAAGTTCAAGCTGTTTTTCATTGAACTGATAATGGCTTCCGATACCTCCTGCATAAGCATCCATAACCTTCTGCATGGCATCTTCAAGCTGTTCTGTCGTGTATACACAATCTTTATTATTTAAAATTCTGTTATACTCGTTTACTTTTTCATCAAAAGCTTTATCAATGCCAGATTCATTTACAGGAGCATCTGTTTCCTCATCTAATTCCTTACACATTGTATTAGCAGCAATCTCACCTTCGACCATTGCACCTGTAACATATTTCTGAGGACATCCGCCTGCCACATCACCTGCTGCAAAAAGATTGTGAATTGTAGTTCTTCTTTCCGTGTCAACCCAATAGCCGCTCGCTGTGTGTCCGCCTACAACATAAGGTTCCGTTCCCTCAATCTCAACATTCTGCTCACTTGGGTTCTTTCCCGATTCAATCCACTTCAATGTCTGGCTTGGTGCCATATTAAGATATGCTTTCTTTAATGACTCATCCTGTGCTTTGCTTATTCCTTCCGTTCTCAGATAACAAGGGCCTCTCCCCTCAATATTTTCCATGACAGTTCCGTATACTCTCTGTGAAGTTGTAAGACCATATTTTGTCTCGTATATCTCGCCCTTTGAATTAACCTGCTTTGCACCGACTCCCTGTGCTATCGTTCCTGTCGGAGCTATCGTATCTTTACATCTGAGTGCTATAAAACGCATCTCAAATGTTGTCATCTCAGCTCCCGCATTTATTCCCATTGCGTATCCCGCTCCCGTATTAAACGGCGGATACCACATTTTGTGTCTTGAAAATCCCGGATTGTTTGGTCTGTAAAGACCTGCCGCACCGCCTGTCGCACAGAGAACTTTCTTAGCCTTTATAAGATATGCCGTTCCACATTTTTCTCCGTTTTCTTCCGTTTCATCTATACTGAATCCGTATGCTCCACAGATTGTATTATTTTCAACATAAAAATCCGTAATATTAACTCTGTTAATAATCTTGCAATTTGGAAGTGCTTTTACCGCATCTGCAAGAATCGGCTTGATATTTTCGCCGTTAATTTTTATGTTTCTGTTGCCTCTTGCGACATATTTGCCATTCTCATCCTTTAAAATGACTAGTCCAAGTTTTTCCATCTTTTCCGTGACACGGTTAAGTCCCTCAGACATTGTAAGAAGCAAATCCTCTCTTACAATTCCGTCTGCGTCTTTCTTTGCGTAATCAACATAATCTTCAGGCTTTCTGCCATCAACGATGTATGCGTTGATGGCATTTACTCCAGCTGCAAGACAGCCGCTTCTTTTTATATTGGCTTTCTCTGCGATAAGCACCGAATATCCCGATTTTTCTGCAATCGTCAACGCAGCATAACAGCCTGCTGTTCCGCCGCCGATGATAAGTATGTCTGTATTAAGTGTCTCTCTTTTTTTAATCTGCATAACACATTTCTCCAATCCCTAGATATAGAATACGTCATCTTCCTGCATTTCTTTATTTTCACACAAATATGCTTTCGTATCGTCCATTACATAGATTCTGTATATTAAAAGATTAACTTTTTCGCCAATCTCAAGTGAATCTTTCTCAAGCGACCACTCGCCTGTAATTTTTATTCCATGGACATCAATCGTAACGTCAAGCCTGTTGCCACGGAAAACAACGTCCTCGACAATTCCTGTCTCTGCCGCACTCATGTATCTGTCGAGCTTTCCAAACTTTGAAATTTTGACAAATTCAGGTCTTATAACCGCCTTGTCTGCTCCCTCTATCTTGTCAAAGCCGTTCAATGTATCATAATTATGTACTTCTGACGGTCTTCCGATAAATTGTGCAACAAATGGTGTATCAGGTGATTTGTAAATCTGTGACGGCGTTCCCATCTGCTCAATTTTACCGTGGTTCGTAATGATAATCTCATCGGCAACCTCAACGGCTTCGTCCTGGTCGTGCGTTACAAATATACTCGTAATTCCAAGCTGTGTAACCATGCTTCTAAGCCACAGTCTCAATTCAGAACGAACCTTTGCATCAATGGCGGCAAATGGTTCATCAAGCAGAAGCACCTGCGGATTCGGAGCTAATGCTCTTGCGAAAGCAACTCTTTGTCTCTGTCCGCCTGAAAGCTGGTTCGGATACCTTTTTTCCATTCCCGAAAGCCCTGTTATCTCAAGAAGTTTCATAACACGTTCTTTTATTTCGGCTTTCGGAACCTTCTGTAATTCAAGTCCAAATGCCACATTATCGTATACCGTCATATATCTGAATAATGCGTAACTTTGAAATACAAAGCCGATTCCTCTCTTTGATGCAGGAATATCATTAACACGTTTTCCGTCTATAAAAATATCTCCCGCATTAGGAGTCTCAAGCCCTGCAATCATTCTAAGAAGCGTTGTCTTTCCGCTTCCCGATGGTCCGAGAAGTGCGACAAGCTTACCTTTTTCAATTCCGAAACTCACATTGTCAGAAGCCCTGAAATCGCCATATTGTTTATAAATATTTTTCATTTCAACATACATATTTCACACCACTCTCAAGAAGCTGCCTGCTCCTGACCTTTCTTTTTCGCCCTGTATTCAAGTATATTTCTAAGCACAAGCACAACAACCGCAATAATAACAAGTATTGAAGATGCTGCAAATGCCGCCGTAATCGAGCTTTCCGTTCCAGACATATACAATGCGTCTATTTCAAGAGGAAGTGTAAATGTCTCGCCTCTCGTCTTTGATAATGCATTTACCGCACCAAACTCGCCGAGTGCTCTCGATGTACAAAGAATAATTCCATATATTAAAGCCCATTTTATCTGAGGAAACGTAATCTTAAAAAAGATTTTAAATCCGCCCGCTCCCATAAGAGCCGCCGCTTCCTCCTCGTCCTTTCCGAGTGTGCATTAAGCACCGGAATAATCTCTCTTGATACAAACGGAAATGTTACAAATATTGTCGCAAGCACAACTCCGGGAATTGCAAATGCAATTCTTACATTCGCTCCGAATACCGAATTAAACCATCTTATAACAGGATAAAACCAGCCGAGACGCCCGAATGTCATAAGAAACGCAAGTCCAACAATAACAGGTGAAATTGAAAACGGAATATCTATAAGTGTCGCAAGCACCTGTTTTCCCTTAAATGAAAACTTTGTCGTAACCCATGCCGCACACAATCCAAAAAATGTATTGATAACAACCGCAATAACAGTTGCAAACAAAGTAACCTTCAAAGCACTGACAACATATTTTGACGATACCGATTTAAAATAAAATCCAAGTCCCTGCTTGAGCGAGCTGGATACAATACAAAACAGCGGCATCACAAGCATAAAAAATACAAATAAAACGCTTATTGTTATAAGAACATATTTAGTTATCTTTTTTCTCTTTTCAAATTTTTCCTGTTCATTCATAACTTTTCCCTTCCTGTTTTTATCATCCGCCATTTTAACATTGTATGATTATATATTATTGGTTCTTTTTGCCTGCTTCATCTGGATAACATTTATCGCAAATAAAAGCAGAAATGATATTACAAGCATCACAAGTGCTATAGCTGTTGCCGACGCATAATCAATATAACTTAACTTCTGCATTATTACATACGATACAACCTGTGTATGCTCTTTGGCACTGTTGCCCGAAATGTAAATAACGCTTCCATACTCACCGATTCCCCTTGCAAATGCAAGCCCAAAACCTGTAAGTACCGCAGGTCTCAATTCGGGAAGTATTACCTTAAAAAATGTCTTTGACGGCGACGCACCAAGTATGTAAGCTGCTTCCTCATACTGTCCGTCAAGTTTTTCAAGCACTGGCTGCACATTTCTTACTACAAACGGAATTCCGATAAATATAAGTGCAACTATAATTCCAAGATGTGTGTAACTTACCTTAATTCCTATTGCGGCAAGCGGTTTTCCAAGTATTCCCGTATCCGAATACATCTTTGAGAGCGTTATGCCCGCAACTGCTGTCGGAAGTGCAAAAGGAAGCTCTATAAATCCGTCAAGAATACGCTTTCCGGGAAAATCATATTTTACAAGTGTCCATGCAAGAATTACTCCAAATATTACATTTATCACCGCCGCTATAAAAGAACAGACAATACTCGTCGTAAATGCGTAAACTACATTCTGCTTTGTAATCAGTTTTATAAATTCCGACGGTGGCAGTTTCAGCGAATATACCATAACCGATGCAAGCGGAATCAATACAATAAGTGAAAGCATCGTCACCGTAATTCCCATTGTAAGCTTAAAGCCCGGAATCACTCTGGTTTTCTTTGCTTTTTTTAATTTTACGGTTTCTTCCATACTTATTTTTCCTTTCCGCTTTTATTTCTGTGTATATATAAATATAATTTCCACACAACTTCATACCCTATATAAATACAACTTCATATCTGCATTTAGTTACACAGCTTGTCAAACAATGCATCGTCATCAAAATACTGTTTATACGCATTGTCCCAGCCGCCGAAATCATTAATTGTTGTACATTTTACATTCAGATTAAATTTATCCGAATATTCATTAAGGATTTTTTCATCACTTGGGCGATATCCGTAATCAGCCGCAAGTCTCTGGGCATTTTCCGAATACAGATAAGAAAGATATTCTCCTGCTGCCTGCCCTGATTTATTAACTTTTACATTATCATCAACAACCGCAACGCTCGGCTGTGCAAGAATACTTACTGACGGCGTTACAATCTCATATTGTCCCGGATAATTGGCGACTGTCATCATTGCTTCATTTTCCCATGCAATAAGAACATCGCCTTTCTGATTCTCAACGAATGTTGTCGCTGAACCTCTCGCTCCCGAATCAAGAACTGATACATTAGCATACAATTTTTTGATAAATTCATTCTGCTTATCTGTATCCGTATATTTCTCCCTGGCATAACTTAATGCCGCAAGAAAATTCCAACATGCACCGCCGCTGCTTTTCGGGTCCGGCGTTATAACTTCAACACCGTCTTTAATCAAATCATCCCAGTCTTTTATATTTTTCTCATTTCCTTTTCTTACAAGAAAGACCATTGTTGAAGTGTATGGTGCGGAATCATTGTCATATTCCTGCTTCCAGCCGCTGTCAACAAGTCCGGTTTTTTCAATAAGCGAAATATCATGTTCAAGTGCAAGTGTGACAACATCTGCATTACAGCCTTCAACAACTGACCTTGCCTGACTTCCGGAACCGGCATGTGACTGTATTACTTTCACCGGCTCACCATATCTTTCTTCATAATAGCTTTTGAAAATCTCATTATAGCTTTCATAGAATTCCCTTGTGGCATCATATGAAACATTGGTGATTGTCATTATATTCGATTTTTCACGGCCGCATCCTGCAAGCCCCGTAAAAACACATGCAGCTAACAAAACTGCCTGAATTTTATATATTTTTTTCATATGGTTTACCACCCATTCCTACAGCTTAAAATTCAAATAATGATGTCGATAAATATCTTTCTCCCGTATCAGGAAGGAGAACAACTATATTCTTTCCTACATTTTCAGGCTTTCGTGCCTCCTTTAATGCTGCACAAAGAACCGCTCCTGAAGATATTCCAACAAGCAGTCCCTCTGACTTTGCAACCTGTCTCGTCGTCTCAAACGCCTCGTTATTTCCTATAGTTACAATCTCATCAACTATACTTGTATCCATAACTTCAGGTATGAATCCGGCTCCTATACCCTGTATCTTGTGAGGACCAGCACTACCACCGGAAAGAACCGGTGAACCCGAAGGCTCCACGGCAACTATTTTTGCATTAATTCCAGCTTCTTTAAGACCTTTTGCAGTTCCCGTTATAGTTCCGCCTGTTCCAACTGATGCAATGAATATATCAACCTTTCCGTCTGTCGCTTCTGCGATTTCCTTTGCTGTTGTAACCCTGTGAATCTCAGGATTGGAAGGATTGTCAAACTGCTGTGGAATAAATGCGTTGCCGTATTCTTCCTTTAACTGTTCAGCCTTTGCTATTGCACCTTTCATTCCGAGTCTTCCCTGTGTGAGAACAACTTCTGCTCCAAGTGCCGTTACAATCTTTCTTCTCTCTACACTCATAGTGTCAGGCATAGTAAGAATAAGCTTTAATTTCTTTGCGGCACACACACCAGCAAGTCCTATTCCCGTATTGCCGCTTGTAGGCTCTATAATAACCGTATCTTTATTAATCTTTCCCTGTTTGATTCCGTCTTCAATCATCGCATATGCAACTCTGTCTTTCACGCTGCCAAGCGGATTGAAATATTCAAGCTTCGCTATTATGTTTGCATTAATATTATTGTCCTCTTGAAAGTTACATAACTGCAACATCGGAGTACGTCCAATAAGCTCTGTTATCTGTTTTGCTATCTCTGCCATAATAACCCTCTTTTCTTTTTTAAGTTCTGTAACTTTTATTATAATACACTACTATTCATATCGTTTCAATAGGATTTAAGAATTTATTTAAAATTTTTTCCAGTTCTTCATCATCCGGAATGTTTCTCCGGCTGTATGTAAGCTCTGCCATATATGAAAGAAAACGTGCCCTTAGTACATCATTGCTTATCTTTTGTTTAGCGTAAGGACGCAATTTTTCAAGGTAATCAAGTATTTCTTCTATATTATCAGGCAGAATATTGTCAATTTCTCCTGCAAGAAGTGTTGTGATTCTTGGGCTTGCACCACTTGACGATATTCCTATTTCCAGCTTTCCGCGGCTTACAACCGACGGGAATATAAAATCACATTTATCTTTTACATCAACTACATTAATAAATATTCCTTTATCGTTACAAAGACTTGTTATATGCTCATCAAGTTCTTCATCACCTGCCGCTGCAATAACAAAACGCACACCTTCTACGTCGCTGTCCTCAAACTCTCTTTCTTCCCACTCAACACCTTTAATATTTTTAATTCTCTCATCAACTTTTTTGGCAACAACCTTTATCTTAGGTCCATAATCCAGTATTCTCTTCACCTTGTGAAGTGCAACCTTTCCGCCGCCAACAATAAGTACCGAAACATCCTTTAATTCTACATAAAATGGAAAATATGCCATAATTGTCCATCCTCCTCTAATACAAAATATCCGCAAGTTTCTGATAAGCCTCACCCCAACGCTCATTAGGCTTAAAATTGTAAAGACTCTTATCAAGCACATAATATCTGTCATTTTTTACTGCTGTGAGACTTTTCCATACAGGATTGCTCTTTAAAAGTGTGTCAACATTCTTTAATGCCGCCTCAGTATTAGTTCCCTGAATTGTCACAAAAATAAAATCGGGGTCTTCCTTTACAATAGCCTCGAGACTCAGGTCATCAAGCAAAGAACTGTCGCTGTCAGCAATATTTACACATCCCAAATCTTTTAAAATCTCGCCGCTTACAATTCCATCGCTGCCCTTCGCCTTGACATTTTTGGAAGCTGCACGAAGAAGCAATATCTTAGGATTGCTGCCGTCAATCTGTTTTTTTGCATTTTCAACTTCTGTCCGCACAGAAACACCATTTTTTTCATATAAATCCTTGCGTCCCGTTATATCTGTGCATATATCAAGCATTGCTATATAGTCTTCATAATTATTAACATCAAAATATGCAACTGTAATTCCTGCATTTTCCAATGTTGCAAGCATTTCGACATCAGGCTTTGTATTGGCACTGGCAATAACAAAATCAGGCTGTGAAGCTATAAGAAGCTCTACATTCGGTTCAAGTATCGCCCCAAGCTTGACAACAGAATCGTCGAGTCCCAAATCAAGGCTGTCCCACGCATCATTAACCGAAGCCACAAGCTTTCCTCCAGCAAGAAGCCACACATCAGAAAAACTTCCGAGAAGCGAAGCCGTTCTGTCTGCCGATTTTACGGTAACACTTCTGCCCAGTGCATCTGTAAATGTAACACCGTCCTGCACATCAGCATTGGCATTATCAGAATTTTTCACTCCGCATCCTGCAAGTGCAAATATTGAAATTAATGTTGTAATAATTAGTACGTCTGCAATTAATTTTTTAACTGTCTTCTTCATATTCTACCTTTCCTACCGTATTACTATGTTTTATTTTTCATAGCGTACTATAATTTCATATAAAATGCAACAAAAATATGCTACAATTGTTTGAGGTTTATTATTTAAAATATGGAAACGGAGGATAATTATGTATTCAAATTATTTTACTGAAATAATACCCTATGCCGGATATGATATAAAACAGATTGCATGGCACGAATGTATGGCATGCGGCAACGGACACATAGGCGTTCTCACATCTGGTGCCCCCAAAAACGACAGTTTTATTTTTCAGAATACTGAATTTGTAATGCCATCAGACGAGCCAAGATGTGTTCCCGCAGAAGTAACAGAACAGCTTGACGAAGCAAGACAATCTGTAATAAATATGGATGACACATGGAATATACATAACAGAAAAAGAACCAATATGTACTGTTATCATCCGGGACACCAGTTAAGAATATCTTTAAAAAATGCCTCAGATATTACAGACTTTGTGCGTTCTACAGATTATGAAACATCTGAGCTGGTTTCATCGTATAACATGTCAGAATACAATACGTATGCAAATCATATAAAAAAACGTACCTTCGCATCATCTGTTGACGATGTAATAATCACAGAAATATCAGGTAACAGTTTCACTGTTGACATATCAATTGATGATTTTGAATCAATGCACAAATTTGGCAGACAAAAAAGCGGTGACGCACCCGAATTAAATATGAAATATACGCGGTTTGCAACTGATGGATTAATCGGCTTTTGTGCATTGTATCCGCAATACGAAGAAAGTGAATTAAAAAATGGAGGATTTGCAGGCGTAACACGCATTATCCCTTATGACGGAACAACTTCCCTATCTTTTACGGACACTGATATGCGTGCAAAATCATGCCTTGACCCCAAAAATCCCATCATAACATTTTCAGGCAAAAAACTTGTTCTTATAACATACCTTGACTGGACTTATAAACAGCCTGATAAAATAACCGAAGATTTTTTCACAATTCCACTTGTCTCACAGTGTATAAATAAAATTAATAAAACATTAATAAAATACGCTGACGCAAGTTCTTTATTTTCATATGAAGCTGCACTAAAGCCTCATATAGAAAAATACAGCAGTATTTTTAACCATGTCAGCCTGAAACTTAACAACGCCGATAAAGCTCTCAGCAACGAAGAATTATTACAAAAGCAGAAAAGAACTGATTACATACTGCCTGAACTTCTGAAACGTGTATACAACCATGGCAGATATGCAATGTATTCCTGTGCCGGACATACTGCACCTCGTCTTTCGGGGCTTTGGACAGGCGAATGGAATATGCTGTGGAGAAGTGCCTACACAATGGACGCCAATGTAAATATTCAGGTATCAGGCATGAACACATGCGGAATGTGTGATGCAGGCAAAGGTTACATCTGGTTTGTGTTAAAACAGATTCCCGACTGGGAAATCAATGCCAAAGCCGTTTACGGCATGAAAAACGCTGTCCTCACCCCCGTAAATACCGACGGTCACCGTGCAATGATGGTTGAATATGACATCAATTATCCATTTCAGTACTGGAATGCTGGAGCAAGCTGGATGATTATTCCGATTTATGAATTCATGCAAGTCTATGGCAACGTCACAATCACAACACACGATGAAAACATAATACGTATATATAATAAAAACATTTTCCGCATTAAAGAAGACATTCTTCTTCCTTTACTTGCAAAAACATTCAACTTCTGGGAACAGCTTTGTACTCCCGAATATTTTACAGATTCAAACGGAAATGCCCGCTTTGTAAAGGGAAAAACATCCTTGGAACCAGATGAAAAATATCTTATAATCCCATCATTTTCACCCGAAAACAAACCGCTCGGTTATAAAAGTGCAATAACTGCCAATGCGGCTATGGATATAGCTGCTGCCGTTGATTCTCTTAATATGTACAAAAATATACTCTCAGACATAAAGCCTAATGGTTATCAGAAAACCCTTGAAAAAATCACACATCTGATATCGTGCCTGCCTGTATATATGTTTGATAAAAGCGGTGCAATAAAAGAATGGTCCATGAACGAATACAAAGAAAATAATGCCCACCGCCACATAAGCCATCTTTATTGTGCATGGCCATCATCAGAAACACAGCACAATCACGCACTTGCATCCGCATGCCGTCAGGCAATAATTAACCGTAACCGCGAAAACACAGGAAAAGACGACACCGCATCACACGGCTGGATTCACAAAGCTCTCGTAGAAGCCCGCCTCAAAAACCCGGAAGCTGTATATAATACGCTTTTGCTGCTTTTTAAAAGCGACATATTTTACAACACATTTTTTACAGACCATAATACAGACCGCTCAAAAGGCGTATTCTGCACAGACACTCTTCTCGGAATAGTCGGCATCATAAACGAAATGCTGGTGTACTCTGACGAATGTACGGTCGAACTGCTCCCTGCATTAAACACAGGTCTTATTAACGGCGAAATATGCGGTATTCTCACAAAATGCGGCATAAAAATAAACCGCCTGTCATGGGATAATAACAAGCGGTCTGTATACATAGATATATCTGCATTACGTGATACATCATTCAATCTTATATATGATAATGAATCAATACACCTTGATATGAAATCTGGCGAACAGACATTACATAAATTCCTTCATTGATGTATACACATGGAAACCTTTATCAGTCAGATACTTTTCAACTTCAAAGCTGTCTTCTGTTCTGAATACAATAACAGGCTCCTGGTTATGGCTTACAAATGTAAAAATGCAGTCCAGATTAGTACGTGCATTTTTAAGTTCCTTTAAAAAATCAGACATATTTGTAAATCTTTCCTGGAGTCTGACTGCTATTACGAATCTTTCAAGTACAGTATATCCCTTTGAAGAAAGCACATCATTACATCTGTCAGGGTCGTCCACTATCATATGAAACACACCAAAATCCGTAGCATCATATGTTGATAGTCCATAACATTCAATATTATTTTCCTTTAAAATTTCAACAACATTAAATAAGTTACCCGGATTGTTGGAAACAAGTACCGATAATTGCTTAATCACAGATTAGCCCTCCTTTAATTTTAAATACAATTATTGTATTGTACCACCTCTGTATGACATAAGCAATGTTTTAATTATTTTATTCTCTCAAGCACACCCAAATCCATCTCACACACTGTATCGCAAAGCACCTCTATATCCTCCGCACTGTGATTCGCCATAATTATCGTCCTGCCCTCATCTGCAAGTTTTTTAAACAACTCTCTCATCTCTGCAACACCATGTTTATCAAGACCGTTCATAGGTTCGTCAAGCAGAAGCAGCTCGGGATTTTCCATAAGTGCCTGTGCAAGACCGAGACGCTGTCTCATTCCAAGCGAATATCTTCCGACATGTTTTTTACTGTCTGGGTCAAGCCCAACCATTTTAATCGCATCACGAATCTGCTCTTTTCCAATCTTCCTGTTTATGCCTGCAAGAAATCTCAGATTATTATATCCGCTGTAATTATATAAAAATCCCGGTGTCTCAATAATCGCACCGATATTGTCAGGCACATCAATATCCTTGCCAATCTGTTTTCCGTTTACAATTATTTTTCCCTCTGTAACCGGGACAAAGCCGCATATACACTTCATAAGCACTGTTTTTCCTGAACCGTTTCTTCCGATAAGTCCATGTATCTTTCCCTTTTCGAATGATACATTTATATCATTAAGCACCGTCGCCTGTCCGAAACGCTTAGTAACATGTTCAACTGTAATTATATTTTCCATATATCTGCCCCTTTACACCTCGTCTGATGAATTAATACTTGTTTTTCTTCCTGCCGCAACTGCGATTACGCTGAGAACCACTATCATAACTATATATAGTGTCAGCACATATACAATTCCGGGATATTCCGTCATTCCGCCAATATCAATATTATTAAGTGAATTCCAGCTCATTGGCGATACTCTTGTAATCATTGACTTTCCGTCAGCGACCGCCGTAAATATAATAAAAAATGACGCCACACATACACCTATAAATTTCGTTCCCGTTATTATATTAAACACATAAATAATCAATCCTGTAAGGACAAAACTAAGCCACATCAAAAGTGCCGAAAAAAACATTGCCTGAACCGGCGTAAAATACTTTATAACAATTCCAAGCACTTTAACAGTATCCGTAGCATGCCCAAGCACAGTCTGAACCGTGCTTGTTCCTGCAAGTCCAAGCACATTCCCCCATGTATTATCCCACTTGATATGTCCGATATTTAATACAATTGTTGACATCATAAGAACAAACATATAAAAAAACGAACCTGCAAATATGTATAAAACCTGCCCGATTCCCCATGTCGTCCTGTCAGTCCTTAACATAACATACATCTGATTGGAATCGACAAAAGGTGCATCACAAAAAATAAACACAAGCGGTATCATAAATTCAATCTTCATATATCTGAAAATAAACAAAAACGGAAATATCCACGGACTCATAGGTTCACCGACATAACTGCATATGTCCCATAGTCCTCTTGTATACAGATGAACCGACAATATTGAAAGAATTATAAGCATCCATATCCGTCGGTTGCCGCCCCATTTACGTACATTCTGCCAGCATATTCTTAACGCTTTCATCAATATCTCACCTGCCCCGTAACAGCATCTATAACCATAACTTTGGCACTTTCATTATATTCCTTATCACCGGTAACCATCTTCTTCGTTATATCAAAATCACACACCCAGCATGGTATTATCATCATCTTTTTCTCCTGCTGGCTGTAATACGATATATAACCTAATTCAATCGAAGTCATATTACCTTCTTCTGTAAGTCCGATTGTGTAATAATTACTTTCCTTTATCCTCTTTAATACATCATCCACGCTTTTTAGCGGCTCTGTAATCTCCTCCCTGCTTTCGATATTATATATTCTATAACAGTTAATCCAATATACTTCATCTCTTCCAACTACAAATTCTAATCTTGTCCCGTTAACATCGCCTGATGTCAGATGCTTATACATATTTGTAAGATATGCACCATCAAGCTCAAGTTGATATGATATAAAATATGCCTCATCATCCCTAGTCCATACAACCGGCTCTCCGCCTTCTCTATAACGTCTTGCTTCCTTACTCGGATAATATATCTGAGCATCTTCACCTATTTCATTCATTCTGGCTGTCGCATTCTCTGCATCTATCGCAACTGTCTTGTATAGCTTTGCATTTAGTCCTAATATGTCCAGTATTTTTTCAGTAACCTTCAAAGCATCATTTAAAGGAAATCCATCAAGTTCCGTAAGCGGAAAGACTTCATCCATATTCTTTATAAATCCGTCACTTCTCTGACCATGAACATAATTACTGTAACTTTTCTTTTTTGCTTTTAATGTTGTATATGTTATTCCTTCTCTATTGGACAAAAAACTTTTATCTTCTGTCTCTTCTTCATAATTAAGATACTCTTTTAACCTATTAGTTCTGTCCTCATCGATACCATTCAGTTGTGCAGTATATTTATACCACTTTGATGGATTTGATATACTTAATGTTGCATCTGCCGATGTTACTCCGTTAAGTTTTCCTGTAATCTTTGTCATATCTTCGCTTATGCTTACTTCCTCTGTTGCTTCCTGAGTACCGTTGTTCTGTCTCTCCCAACTGTAGCTTTTTCCGTCAGGATATAAAGAACAGCCGCTTACCGTAAGCATAACCGCCGCTGCTGCCGCTGCACCGATTCTTTTAAAATTATATTTTTTCATAAACCCCTTTAACTCCCTTCTTGATTTTATCTAGATTCCTTCTTTTTTCATTCTTCTGTCCATACACCAATAACATAATAATCCAAGAATAATAATATACCCTGTTATCGTCATCAGCCCGAACAAACGGTCAAGTTTAAAATTACGCACATATAAATAATCGCTAGCCATCAGTCTGTCCAGCACCAAATACTTTGGAAAAAGATATCTAAACGTCTCTGCAACAGAATATATAAGCAACGGTGAGGCAATTGCCACGAATCTGTTCGGTATAATTATTGATATAAGAAGTCCTCCAAGAACATATACCGCAAATGCTGCTCCGACAGTAATTATCCTTATTGATGTATTAATAAACGGATTTACCGCCACCGCATCAAAATATGTTGTACCATAATAATACCAAAGATACTTTGCATATATATATCCTTTATCAGCAATCATTTCGTATACAATATATACTGTAAGTCCCAGCATCGTTGTTATCCATGAACCTAATATACATGTAATTATCTTACCTTTTATATAACTGTCCCTGCTGCTTCTCACCGTAACATACGGTATTCTTCCCGAGCACCAGTCGTCAGCAAAACTTAACGATACTGGTAATGCCGCCGCAAATATAAGCAATTTATTAAAATTACTAGACGACACTAACATTTCAAATCCATTCATAACATTATTAACCTGTTTTTCATAATGAACCATAATCCCCACTATAAGAATGATAAGAATTCCGACAGGTATTTTCCAGCTTAACACCGAATGTAAGTATTCCTCGTAAATTACCCCGATAAGTTTATGTTTTTTCCCCAATTTGTTCTTTTTTTGCATTATTTTTATCTTCTCCTTCCGTTATATTTGCAAATTTTTACTACACCTCACTTTTCTTTGCATATTACCAATATAGATTGTCACTATTTTTATGTAAATACTATCTGACAATCTTCTCCTGAACGTCAATTTTAACGACACGAACGTCAATTTTTTGCGTTGACTGCCCTGCATTATTGGTTTATTATATAAATAAAATATCATGTGGTACGAAAGAGGGTTGATGATATATGAACATATTAATCGTTGAAGATAATGATATACAGTTACAAAGCCTTTATAAGATTTTAAGTGAAAAATATACAGAAGATTCATTCACATATATGCTGGCAGATAATTACGATGAAGCAATCCGTATCATCAATACTAACAATATTGACATCTTTATATTAGACATTGCTTTAGGTGACAATCCGAACGGCGGTATTGACATTGCACGTTTTATAAGATTTAAAAAAAATATGCCTTACACTCCTATAATTTTCATAACATCCATTGCGACGCAGATTACTACTGCACTCAACGAATTGCATTGCTGCAGTTATATTTACAAACCATACAAACCAGACGATGTATATTCTGCTTTTAATTTCTGTATTCATAAAGATATTGAAAAATCGTCATATATAACATTACAGGATATTAATTCAATCAGCCTGAAAATTAATTTCAGCGATATTTATTTTATAGAAGCAGACTCGCACATCCTTATTTTTTATACAAAAAGCGGCAGATTTCTGATACGCAATAAATCCATGGATTCAGTAGAACAAAATCTTCCGGATGAATTTGTCCGCTGTCACAGAAAATATATAGTTTGCGTTGCGTATGTCACTAACTATGACAAAACCAACCGAATGATAACAATATCGACAGTAATAAATAATAAGCCACAAAATTTCCACATCGGTATTGGCAAAAAATATAAAGATGAATTTGAAGAAAGGTATTAAAAAATGCAGAATTTAGCAATTAATTTTTTGGTCAATATATTAATTTTTATATCTGAATATGCCATAACACTGCTTATAATGCAGTCACTGCTCAATGTAAAGCTTACATTCAACTGCAAAAACATAAGCATTATCATTCTGGCAATCCTTATCATGTCAACGACAGACTTTTTCCTGCATGACTATTTCTTCTGTTCTATATTAATTCAGATTGAATTAATCATATCGACTGCTTTTATTTTTAAACCGAAATTTCAGGATTTAATTTTCAGTTTTTTCCTTGAAGTTATATTTGTAATCGCATACCAGCTTATTGTTGTTGCTGTTCTTAATCTGTTTCCTATAAAACCATTTGGCAGTTTTTATCAGATAACAGGGAATCTTTTGTCAATTTTATTTATTATTATATCATCACGTTTTATACCATTTCATAAAATACTGCGTGCAATAACCAGCCGCTCAATCCTTCCAAAATTCATAATTTTTGAAGGCTTCCTTCTTATGGATATAATTATTGTATTTGCCACTATTGACATTCACAATTTTATTGAATCATTAATATCATTTATAATCGCCGCCGTAATTATTTTATGTGTCAATTACGTATTATTTTTAACTGAATATCAATATAAAAAATACGAAAATGAACTGAAAGCATATAAAGAATATCTGCCGATTGTAGACGAACTGATAATGCAGATACGAAGCAAACAACATAACTTCGACAATCAGCTCCAGACATTTGAAAACATGCCTTTGATACACAAAGATTATGATTCACTCGCATCTGCAATTAAGACATACACCAACACGGTATACGCAGAAAACAGGCTTGACCCTATTATAAAATGTAACATGAAACTTGTCGCCGGATTTCTCATAAGCAAAAAAAATCAGGCAGCCTCACAGAATAAACAACTTAACGTAACGCTTGCCGACGATTTCATTTATTCTGCACTCCCTGAATATAAACTCATTACCGTACTCGGCATACTTATTGATAATGCCGTTGAAGCCACTCCGGTCGAAAATACTATTTTTCTCGACATTGCATCACAAAACAACCAATGTTACATAAAAATAGGCAATCCCGGACCGATGATTACATCTGATTTTCTGCATAATATATTTCTGCCCGGTTATACAACCAAACATGCAAAAAATACAGGTCACGGACTTGGACTGCCTTCATTAAAATCGATTGTAAATAATAATAACGGAAATATTACTTTAAGCAACGAAAAAATCAATAATATCAACTATATCATCTTTGAAGTCACTGTCTGATATTATATTTTTTCTCAGTTTTTTTCACGGCGTATATCCATCACTAATAAGCTGCCATTTCCCATTTTCATCTGTTTTTTGGAATATCCATTTCCAGTCATTATATGTTGTATTTCTGTTCATTTTACCTATTTTTTTGTTTCCGGTAATAATTTTTGTATGCAATGTTATTTTACTGTCGGATGCAGTCTTATAATTTTCCCCACCTGTCTGCGTATACCACATATCTGATATGCTGCATCCGGCATAAGATTTTTCAAAAATACTTTTAAGCTCACTCATTGCATCTTTAACTTCAAGTGATGTAAAAGGAGCCGAACCATTAACTATTCGTCCCTCTTCAATACATACACCGCCTTTGGGTGTATTAACAATATTTTGTATAATAAATACTATAATTACAGCAATTATTAATCCACTCACTGCTATCACTATTTTTCTTTGTTTTTTCATTTTACACCCCGCTTTTTCTGCTATTTTCTTATAATTCCATAAGTTGAATATCCTGCATATTGTTCCCAAGGATTACTTCTGAACTCATTACCTAAAACAATGCACTGTCTAATTTAATATTACATAATCTGACACTTTTTTCAATAATAACTCTGTGAACAAATGGTATAACCCTTTTTGTGTATATTTTTCACACAATTCAAACTGCTATTTTCTTATAATATTGGAGATTTTATTAAAAATAATATTTTAAGACTTCTTTTAGATATTCTCTCCTATGTAAAGCTTATATTCTAATCTCTTTGCAAACTCAGCAATAACAAAGCCACATAATCAAAGAGCATACCAGCCTAAAAGCAACTTGACTCTGTCATTAATTGTTCCATGAAATTTGTCACTGGATTTCTCATAAGCAAAAAATTAGACTGCATCACAAAACAACCAATGTTACATAAAATATCAACTATATTATCTTTGAAGTTACTGTCTGATATTATATTTTTTCTCAAATTCTTCTTCAGGTACCGGGCGTGAAAAATAATATCCCTGAAACATCCTGCAGCCCATCTGTATAAGCATTGTAAGCTGCTGGGATGTTTCAACACCCTCTGTTATAACTTCCATTCCGAGTTTCTGTGCAAGGAAAATAATACTTTCAAGAATATCCTGGCCTTTCAACTCATTCTCCGTGGCATTTAAAAATCCCATATCAATCTTTAAAATATCAGCACTTATATCTTTAAGCATATTAAGAGAAGAATATCCGCTTCCAAAATCATCAATTTCAATCTTAAAGCCATAATCCTGAAGGCGTTTTATAATTTTAATATTTCTCTCAAAATTATCCATAATAGTTGTTTCAGTTATTTCAAGCTTTAACTTTTCCGGATTAATTCCATTTCTTTCAACAATATCTACAAATGTCTCATAAACATCAACAAGATAAAAATCTTTTGTAGATATATTAACAGATATATGATACTGTTCTTTTCCCAGTTCTTTCCACTCTTTTAATTTAGCTGCCGCTTTTTCCCACATATATTTGTCAATTTTGTAGATAAGTCCTGCCTTTTCAAGCACATCAACAAATACTGCCGGAGATAACAGGCCTTTTACAGGATGTCTCCATCTCACCAATGCTTCAGCACCTCTGGCAATTCCCTTAAAATCAACCTGCGGCTGAAGATACATAACAAATTCTTCATTATTTAACGCACGCTCAAATTCACCGATAATACGTCTCTCTTCAATCGAATTTTCAAGCATTGCATTATTATAATATGCTATATAACTGTGATAATCATTTTTAATTGTATCGCCTGCAATATTAGCCTTATCGCACATTATACTGACAGGCTCATCCAAATTTTCAATATCATAAACACCTATAAATACATGCATTTTGAATGCATTATTATCAAACTGTTTTTGAAATTCATTCAGTCTGCTTATAATCGCTTTTTCATTGAATTTTTCTTTTGGCATACATAGTGCAAACCTGTCATTTTCAATTCTTGCACATATTGAATCATCTTCCAGATATTTATTAAAAAATTCTCCTACTTTAACAAGAACTTCATCACCTTTTTTCAGTCCAAATAATTCATTAATAAATTTAAAATCCTTTATATTACTGCACAATATACAATACTGTATGCCACTGTTTTTATTTACGATTTCATGTACATGTCTATAAAAATATTCTTTATTATATAATCCTGTAAGGCTGTCGTGCGATGCTTTATACTTTTCAATTTCAATCGACTTTATATCTTCGGTCTTATCATTAAATACAAAATAATCACATATAAAATTATTTTTATCATCAAATATACGTTTATATATCACA
>ERZ773235.1764-NODE-1764-length-20797-cov-3.510992_pt1 | contig 20797 bp, 12 predicted proteins | sample MGYA00580522_ERZ773235 | MGnify/ENA primary metagenome ERZ773235 (study PRJEB29015, sample SAMEA2737797) | human gut metagenome | biome: human gut; feature: human-associated habitat; material: faeces | place: China | collected 2012 ...
GGCGGCGCTCGATTATCTGGATACACAAAAAGCGCCGATTGTGGTGAAAGCAGACGGACTTGCGCTTGGAAAGGGCGTAATTCTGGCAGAAACAATTGAAGAAGCGAAAAAAGCGGTCGCCTCGATGATGGAGGACAAGATTTTTGGCGAAAGCGGAAGCAGAGTTGTCATTGAAGAATTCCTGACCGGTCCTGAGGTGTCAGTTCTTTCGTTTACGGACGGAAAGACGCTGATTCCCATGATTTCCTCCATGGATCATAAACGCGCTCTGGACGGCGATATGGGGCTGAATACGGGCGGCATGGGAACAATCGCGCCGAATCCGTATTATACGAAAGAAATTGCCGAGCAGTGCATGAAGGAAATCTTCCTGCCGACGATTGCGGCGATGAACGCGGAAAACCGTACCTTCACGGGATGCCTGTACTTCGGTCTGATGCTGACGGCGGACGGTCCGAAGGTCATAGAATATAACTGCCGTTTCGGCGATCCCGAAACGCAGGTTGTACTTCCTCTTTTAGAGAGCGACCTGCTTGAAATCATGCTGCATATCTACGACGGAACTTTGGACGAGGCAGAGGTGAAATTCAGCACTGACAGCGCATGCTGCGTGGTTATGGCTTCCTCCGGCTATCCTGCGAAGTATGAGATAGGCTTTGAAATTACAATGCCTGAGGGCAAAAACATCTACGTTGCCGGAGCAAAGCTTGCAGACGGAAAGCTTGTGACATCCGGAGGAAGAGTTTTAGGCGTAACGGAAACCGCGCCGACTCTTGAAGCGGCGATTCGGAAATCATACGAAACCGTTTCAGAGGTAAAGTTTGAAAACGCATTTTACAGAAAAGACATCGGCGCTCGCGCTTTGATGGCGGAAAGGAAGTAAGAATGGTTTACAGAATTTTTGTAGAGAAAAAGCCCGGACTGGCGCACGAAGCGGAAGCACTGCTTTACGACCTTCGCGAGGTTTTGCGCATAGAAGGATTGAAGGATGTAAGAATCTTCAATCGTTACGACGCGGAAAACATAAGTGAAGATCTGTTTGAATATGCGGTACATACCGTTTTCTCAGAGCCGCAGATTGACAAGGCGGTAAGAAGACTTCCGGAGGCAGACTGCATCTTTGCGGTGGAATATCTTCCGGGACAGTTTGACCAGAGAGCCTCTTCGGCAGAAGAATGCATTCAGATTATTTCCAAAGGCGAACGACCGACGGTCAGAACCGCCAAAGTTTATGCGTTATACGGAAAGCTGACAGAAGAAGCTGTTTCAGCGATTAAAAAATATGTGATTAACCCGGTAGAAGCAAGGGAAGCGGAAATGACGCTGCCGCAGTCGCTGAAGCCGGAATATGAAATCCCGCAGGAGGTGGAAACCGTCGAAGGCTTCACCGCTCTTACCGAAGAAGAACTTGCGGAATTTATCAAAACGCGCGGACTTGCAATGGACACGGCGGATCTTTTGGAATGCCGGAAGTACTTCCGCTCGGAAAACCGCCAGCCGACGATTACGGAAATCCGAATGATTGACACCTACTGGTCGGATCATTGCAGACATACGACATTCAATACGACAATCGACCATGTTGTCTTCGAAGACGAGATGCTGCAGGAAGCTTATGAGCACTACCTTGGAATCCGTGAAAAACTCGGACGCGCGAAGCCGATAAGCCTTATGGACATCGGTACGATTGCCGCAAAATACCTGAAAGCGCAGGGCAAGCTTTCCAAACTCGACGAATCCGATGAAATCAACGCCTGCACGGTCAAAATCGAAGTTGAGCACGATGGTAAAAAAGAGGACTGGCTGCTGCTCTTTAAAAACGAAACGCACAATCACCCGACGGAAATTGAGCCGTTCGGCGGCGCAGCAACCTGTATCGGCGGCGCAATCCGCGACCCTCTGTCGGGCCGCTCCTATGTATACGGCGCAATGCGTCTTACCGGAGCAGGCGATCCATTGACCCAGGTAAGCGAAACGCTTGCAGGAAAGCTTCCGCAGAGAAAACTCGTCACGACGGCTGCGGCAGGCTACAGCTCTTACGGCAATCAAATCGGACTTGCGACCGGACAGGTTGATGAGATTTATCATCCGGGCTATGTTGCCAAGCATATGGAAATCGGCGCGGTTGTTGGCGCCGCTCCTGCGAAAAATGTAGTAAGAGAAACACCGCAGGCGGGCGACAAGGTGATTCTTCTTGGCGGCAAAACCGGTCGGGACGGCTGCGGCGGAGCGACAGGCTCTTCCAAGAAGCATGACAGCTCTTCCCTGGAAAACTGCGGAGCGGAAGTGCAGAAGGGCAACGCGCCGGAAGAAAGAAAGCTCCAGAGACTTTTCCGAAATCCAACTGCTTCCAAAATGATAAAACGTTGCAACGACTTCGGTGCGGGCGGCGTTTCGGTTGCGGTCGGAGAACTCGCAGACGGACTGAAAATCGACTTAAACCGCGTACCGAAAAAATATGAAGGGCTGGACGGAACAGAGCTTGCGATTAGCGAATCGCAGGAAAGAATGGCGGTAGTCACATCTGCGGAAGATGCGGAGCGCTTCATCGCGCTTGCGGCTTCCGAAAACCTGGAAGCTACGATTATCGCAGAAGTTACCGAAGAGCCGCGTCTTGTCATGTCATGGAACGGCAAGACCATCGTTGACCTCTCCAGAGCATTTTTGGATTCCAATGGGGCAGAAAAACATATCGATATTGTAACACCGAAGGCGCAAGATTATCAAAAAGAGGCAAAGAAAGCCTCCTTCAAGACGCGGATTGAAGAAATCGCGGAGGATTTGAACTGCTGTTCCAAGCGTGGACTTTCCGAAAGATTCGACTCGACAATCGGCGCGGGAACCGTGCTCATGCCGTTCGGCGGCAAATACCAGAGAACGCCGGCGCAGGCGATGGTACACAAAATCCCGGTTGAAAAAGGCGACACTGCCACGGTCAGCATGATGGCATGGGGCTACAACCCGTTCATCACGGAAAAGAGCCCATACCACGGTGCTTACCTTGCGGTTGTTGAATCTGTCTGCAAACTGGCGGCAACAGGAGCTTCTTTAGAGGACATCTATCTGTCCTTTCAGGAATATTTTGAAAAGCTCGAAGATAAGCCGGAACGCTGGGGCAAGCCGTTTGCGGCACTTCTCGGGGCGCTGGATGCTCAAATCGGCTTAGAAGCGGCTGCCATCGGCGGCAAAGACTCCATGAGCGGTTCGTTTGAGGAACTCCATGTACCTCCGACCCTTGTTTCGTTTGCCTGCACGACCGAAAATATCGACAGCGTTATTTCGCCGGAATTTAAGGAAGCGGAAAACTTTGTTTATCTTCTGAAAGCGGAAGAAAACGAAAACGGACTGCCGGACTGCGCGTCCATCAGAAAGAATATCGCAAAAGTACATAAACTCATTCATCAGGGCATCATCAAAGCGGCATGGACGCCGGGAATGGGCGGCGCAGCAGAGGCTCTGATTAAGATGATAATCGGAAACCGCATCGGTATCGACCTCGACTATGATTTAAACGAGGAAGAACTGTTTGCATATAATTACGGCGCTTTTGTTTTGGAGACAACGGAAGAACTTTCGGGCGCATTGCTTCTTGGAAGAACCTGCTCGGATTTCGTGATCTCCAAACAGGATATTCTCATAGATATGCTCGATATTCTCGACCTTTATGAGAAAAAGCTGGAGTCTGTGTACCCGTGTAACCTTGAAAAGACAGACAGAATGATTAATACGGTGTCCTACAGAAAACCTGCTGAATTTGTTTCCGCTGTGAAAATTGCAAGACCAAAGGCGCTGATTCCGGTATTCCCGGGCACCAACTGCGAATATGACACTGCGAAGGCATTTGAGAGGGCAGGTGCGGAGAGCGAAATCTTCGTGCTGAACAATCTCAGCCCGGCAGCTGTAGCAAAATCCGTAGAGGTTTTCGCAGAAAAGATAAAAGAATCGCAGATGATTTTCATCCCGGGCGGCTTTTCGGGCGGCGACGAACCGGATGGTTCGGGCAAGCTGATTACCGCATTCTTCCGCAATCCGGAAATTAAAGAAGCCGTAACGCAGCTCTTAGAGGAAAGAGACGGTCTGATGGCGGGAATCTGTAACGGTTTCCAGGCTTTGATTAAACTCGGACTGGTACCGTTCGGCAAAATTATCGATACAGACGAAACTTGTCCGACCCTGACCTACAACCGAATCGGACGCCACCAGTCGAAGCTGGTAAGAACCCGCATCGCATCCAATAAGTCTCCATGGCTGATGAACACGGAAGTCGGGGAGATTTACACTGTGCCGATTTCCCATGGCGAGGGGCGTTTCATCGCAGGTACGCAGCTGCTTCAGAATCTGGCAGACAACGGACAGATTATCACGCAGTATGTGGATTTAAGCTCAAATCCGACGGACAAAATCCAGTACAATCCAAACGGTTCAGACTGGGCTGTGGAAGGTCTGATTTCACCTGACGGCAGAGTTTTGGGCAAGATGGGCCATTCCGAACGAATCGGCAGCGGTCTGTACCGGAATGTTCCGGGCAGATTCGATATGCAGATGTTTGAATCCGCAGTAAGGTACTTCAAATAAATCAAAAGGGCTTTAGCCGCTTGCAAAACCCGCGCGGCCAAGGCCCTTATTTTCTCATTAGTGAAATTCCGCAAAAGATGAGTAAAACCCCAAGCATAATCAGCCACGCTTTCGGCGGGAGGAAAAGGGCGCAGAGCGTAACCGCGCCGAAAACCAAAAGCACGAAGCCGACGTCCTTGGTCTCTTTGCATATTTTAAAGCCCTTTTTCTTTCTCGGGCCGCAGTTGTTGTGATTATTGCAGTTATAGTTATTTCCCATTTTTTCACCCTTAGCAGTATATGCAGGACGGGGCGGGGAAGTGACAGGGCGGTGGCGAAAACAGCATTTTATTTTCTTGCCACAGAGGAATTGGAAAGCCAGAGCATGAAGCGGCTGGCGGGTGTTATCGCCCGTACAACGAAAAACACGCTGCTGCAGAAAGCCGTATTTACAGATTGGCTGCATCTGTTCCGCGTCATTGCGGACTATAAGCCGGAGGAAAAGAAAGTGCTTGTGATTGACGAGTTCCCATACCTTTGACAGCCCTCTGTATGGCCGCAGAACAGCGCAGATGCGATTGGCACCACTGCCGTTTACGGATGTATACACTGTTCAGCAGATGCCATTTGATCAGGGAGTAGAACAATATGCCGTAACAGGCGGCGTTCCGAAATATTTGGAGTTCTTTGAAGACGGACGGCAGCCATAAACTTGGAAAGATTACCGGCGTGCTTGGACAGGAAACATCTGCGTTAACTCCCTATTTAGCTACACTTACGGACGGGGCGATTCCTTTTGTACCGTCCCGCATCGGTTCCTATTGGCTGAATGATTTTGATGGGGACACAGAAATTGATGTCATGTTAAATTGGCGAAGCCCTAACTTTGCAAAAAAAGTTAAATTTTAAAACTTTTTGCACTTGAATGCAAAAAGTTGAATATTTCGTCAGTTTGTGCTATACTAAAACGCAGGAGGTGTGAAGACATGATAGATTCCCATGAACTCAGACAACGAGATCACTACTTGAACAAGCTGATTGGTTTTCAAGATACCGAGCCGGTCAAGGTGATTACCGGCATTCGCCGCTGCGGAAAGTCCAGTCTGTTGAAGCTGATGGTCCGGCATTTGAAAGATACCGGAATTTCACCGGAACAAATCATTGAGATGAACTTTGAATCCTTTGATTTTCGGGGGATGAACGCCGATGACATCTATCGCTACGTGAAAGAACGCATCGTATCCGGAAAGCGGATGTATCTTTTCTTTGATGAGCTGCAGCGAATCAGAGCCTGGGAAGATGCGGTAAACGCCTTCAGGGTGGACTTTGACTGTGACATCTATGTTACCGGGTCAAACGCTTATCTTCTGTCTTCGGAGTATTCCACCTATCTATCCGGACGGTGTGTGGAAATCAAAATGCTGCCGCTCTCTTTCCGTGAGTTCCTTGATTTTCACGGTTTTGAAGTTCGTGAAACACAAAGTGCACTCGGTGGACTTCGCAAACAGGTATTCGACAAGAACGGTGAACGCTATGAACTGAGGGAGGTTTTTGATGCCTATATGCGCTTCGGCGGGATGCCCGGCATTGTTGATGTTGGGCTGGAGCAGGAAAAGGCACTGACGCTTCTTGACGGCATCTATTCCACGGTGGTCATTCGTGATATTTTAGAGAGAGAAAAGCACAGGGGTCAAAAACAGATTACAGATCCTGCGCTGCTGCGTAAAATCATCCTGTTCCTTGCAGATAACATCGGTTCCAGTGTTTCTATTGCATCCATCGGCAACACACTGGTAAACGAGGGGCTTTTGGACGACGAGAAACGTAAAGGTGCTCCCAGTGCACATACTGTGCAGGCATATGTGAATGCGCTTCTGGAAAGTTATTTCTTCTATGAAATCAAGCGCTTTGATATCAAGGGCAAAGCCTATCTCCGTACCTTGGGGAAATATTATATCGTTGACATCGGTCTTCGCAATTATCTGCTGGGATTCTGCAATCGGGACAGCGGTCGTGCCATCGAGAATGTCGTTTACTTTGAACTGCTTCGCCGGGGCTATGATGCAGCAATCGGCAAGAGCGGCAATGCTGAGGTGGACTTCATCGCAACAAGCGCCGACGAGAAAAAATATATCCAAGTAACGGAGTCCATGATGAACGAGGACGTGCGTAAGCGGGAACTTGCACCATTGCAAAGCATTCGCGATAACTACGAAAAAATCGTGTTATCCCTTGAGCCGGGGCTTGATGCTTCCTATGACGGCATCAAATCTGAAAACCTCATAGAATGGCTGCTCAGTGAATAGGAAGACAAGACGAGCTGGAATTCGTAATATTCAGCAAAAGCGGATTTACAAAGCGTATGCTTGATATCGCAAAGGAAAATGCCGGAATTTTTTTGATTTACGAGGATCAGTTGGTGTAATGGTTCGGACAAGTATGCGCTTATTTTATTTTGAATTTCTGATTAAAAGATTTTTGCAGGAAACCGCAAAAATCTTCAATAGGAGGTGCTATACATGGAAATTAAAAGAGATCGCTATCTGCATACACTCATCAGCAAGCAACCTTCCGATCAGTCAAAAATAAGAAAATCAGCAATTCGACAATCAAGAGGTATATTGATTATCTCTGTGATTCCTTCCTGATTGACAGCGCAATTCGATATGATGTGAAAGGAAAGAAATACATTGATACGCAGGTAAAGTATTATTGTGCAGTACGGCGCCAATGATAAAGGCAACAGCATCCGCAAACAGTTGGAAATTGATTTCGTCTGCAACAAAGGTTCCTGCTGAACGAAAACAGTCTGGACATTTAAGGAGATTTATATACTTCATAGGCAAAGGAAAGACCTGCCAGCAGATACAGCAATGATATGCAAGAAGAAGTGAGGTCATCTGTGAATAGCCGTGACAATTCATTGAATAATTCGAAAAATCATGATAGAATAAAATATATTATGGGTGTGACTCAATGAGGTGATGTAATGCAGATGATAGATAATATTAATAAGACCGTCAAGGACGATTTGCAAGCAGGTATTCATAAAGGCAGTAAGATCTCTGTTGCTGCTGCTTGCTTCTCTATTTACGCGTATCAGGAACTTAAAAAGCAGCTTGAAAACATCGACGAGCTTCGTTTCATATTTACATCTCCAACATTTGTGACTGAGAAAACGCCGAAAACACAACGAGAATTCTATATTCCACGCATTTCAAGAGAAAGCAGCCTGTATGGTACCGAGTTTGAAGTAAAACTTCGCAATGAACTGACGCAAAAAGCAATTGCAAAAGAGTGCGCGGATTGGATCAGACGCAAGGTCGTTTTCAAGTCAAACGTCACACAAGAGCAGATGATGGGCTTCATGACGGTCGACGAAAGTACCTATATGCCGATTAATGGATTTACCACTGTTGATCTTGGCTGTGAGCGCGGCAACAATGCCTATTATCCGGTGCAGAAAACCGAGAGTTTCGAGAATGCGAACTACTTCCTCAAGCTTTTTGAGCAGCTATGGAATGACAAGAAAAAGCTGCAAGATGTCACGGATATTGTGATTGAGAATATTTCCGCCGCGTATCGCGAGAACGCCCCGGAGTATATCTATTTTGTTGCGCTCTATAATATCTTCAAAGAATTCCTTGATGATCTTACAGAGGACGAGCTGCCAAACGAAGCGACGGGATTTAAGGAAAGCAAAATATGGGGAATGCTTTACAACTTTCAGCGCGACGCTGTGCTTGCCATCATCAGCAAACTCGAAAAATACAATGGCTGCATTCTGGCAGACAGCGTAGGTCTCGGTAAGACCTTCACCGCACTGGCAATTATCAAGTATTATGAGAACCGAAACAAATCTGTGCTTGTTCTTTGTCCGAAAAAACTCTCAGAGAACTGGAATACATACAAGGGTAACTATATTAACAATCCCATTGCAGCAGACCGTCTGCGATACGATGTCCTCTATCATACGGATCTTTCCCGCGAGTATGGACAATCGAATGGTATTGACCTTGGCCGTTTGAATTGGGGCAATTATGACCTTGTTGTCATAGATGAGAGCCATAACTTCCGCAACGGCGGCGAGGTGTCCGGCGAGGACGCAAAGGAAAATCGTTATCTGAAACTGCTTAATAAGGTCGTTCGTGCCGGGGTGAAAACGAAAGTGCTGATGCTGTCGGCAACACCGGTCAACAACAAGTTTATCGATCTTAAAAATCAGCTTGCGCTCGCCTATGAGGGCGACGCTTCGCAGATGAACAAAAAACTTGATACGACCAAGAGCATTGATGAAATCTTTCGTCAGGCACAGAAGGCTTTCAACGCATGGAGTAAGCTTCCGGCTGAAGAACGCACGACGGACGAGCTTTTGCGAACGCTGGATTTCGACTTCTTTGAACTGCTGGACAGTGTAACAATTGCACGGTCAAGAAAGCACATCGAAAAGTATTATAACACTTCGGACATCGGCAAATTCCCGGAGCGTCTGCCGCCAATTTCGCGGTGTCCGCGTCTGACTGACTTGAATGATGCAATCAACTATAACGATATTTATAATCTTCTCATGTCGCTGAGCCTGACGATTTATACACCGTCAAATTACATCATGCCGTCGAAACTGGCAAAGTACATCGACATGACACATCACAAGGGAAACAGTCTGACCCAGCAGGGACGTGAAGAAGGTATTCGACGTCTCATGAGTATTAATCTGCTAAAACGTTTGGAAAGCTCGGTTGCATCTTTTCGGTTGACCATTGAGCGTATTCGGAAATTAATCAATGATACCATTGAGACGATCAAAACCTATCAATCCGGAGATTGCGTTCTGAATCTGACCGAGATTTCCGGCACAGAAGATTTCGATTATGATGATCAGAATACCGATTTCTTTTCAGTCGGCAAGAAGGTGAAAATCGATCTTGCTGACATGGACTATATTTCGTGGATGCGTGAGCTTGAAAAGGATGCGGAAAATTTAGAACTTCTGTCTATCATGGTTGCCGACATCACGCCGGATCATGACACGAAACTGCAAACACTGTTCGATTTGATTCAGAAGAAAATCGAGCATCCGATAAATCCGGGTAACAAAAAGATCATCATTTTTACGGCGTTCTCCGATACAGCGGACTATCTTTTTGCGAATGTCAGTAAGTTCGCGAAAGAAAAATTCGGACTGGAAACGGCGGAGATTACCGGAACGGTTGACGGAAAGACTACCATACCAAAGCTCCGTGCAGACCTCAATACAGTATTGACCTGTTTCTCTCCTGTTTCCAAAGGGAAATCAGTTCTCCTGCCCGGAAGCAAAGATGAGCTTGACATTTTAATTGCGACTGATTGTATTTCAGAAGGTCAGAACTTGCAGGATTGCGACTACCTCATCAACTACGACATTCATTGGAACCCTGTTCGCATTATCCAGCGGTTTGGAAGAATTGACCGTATCGGCAGCAAAAACGACCATATTCAGCTCGTCAACTTCTGGCCGGATATGGATCTTGATGAATATATCAACCTAAAAAGCCGCGTGGAAACCCGCATGAAAATTTCAGTCATGACATCTACCGGAGACGATGACCTGATCAATGCAGAAGAAAAGGGTGATCTAGAATATCGTCGCGCACAGCTCAAGCGGCTGCAAAAGGAGGTCGTGGATATTGAGGACATGACCAGCGGCATTTCTATCATGGATTTGGGGTTGAACGAGTTTCGACTTGATCTGCTCGAATACATGAAGCAACACGAGGACATAGAAACCGCACCGAAAGGTTTGCATACCGTTGTCGGACAGACAGAGGATTCTCCTGCCGGCGTTATTTTCGTCCTTCGGAACATCAATGACAGTGTGAACATTGACAATCGGAATCGTATTCATCCCTTCTATACGGTCTACATCAGTGAAGAAGGAGAAATCGTCTGTGATTACCTCAATCCAAAACGGTTGCTCGACACGATGCGCCTGCTCTGCCGTGGTAAGCATGAGCCTTGCGTAGAGCTTTGCAGGCGATTTAATGAGAAAACGGATGACGGGCGCAAAATGGGGGAAATCTCCGAGTTGCTGAGTGAGGCGATCCGTTCCATTATTGACGTAAAAGAAGAAAACGATATTGACAGCCTGTTTAGGAGTGGTGGCACTACTGCACTGCTCAGTGCGGTATCGGGACTGGATGATTTTGAGTTGATTTGTTTTTTAGCTGTGAAATAGGGAGGGCTTGCGATGCTTGGATTTCCCGCTTCTACGGGGTTTAACAAAAGAATACCGAAGCAAAAGTTCTATGAGAACCTTGACATTTCCCCAGCTTTACGACGTGTGTTTGTTGATCAAATCAAGCTGGTTTACTGGCGAAATAAGCTGGCAGCGTCTACACTGAATATTACTGCGGGTGGAGCAGTGACCGAGATTGAAGTGTTCGAGGTGCGGCTGAATGATCCGCAGCTTGATGAAGCGGTGCTGAAACAGATCGACAAGGAAATCCCATATCATATTCTCTTTATTTTGACTTGTGACAGCAAGGCGCAAGCGTGGATTGGCTACAAGGAAGCTGCTGTATCTGGCAGCAACTCCTTTAAGGTCAATCGCTATTACCATACCGACTGGATACCGGAAGACGAGCTGCATCTCAGCATCGACGGCTTGAATATGGATGCCGTCTATGAAAACTTTGTCCGTCAGATTGCCGGGGACAAGCTGCAAACGGATTCCGGCGAGAGTCTGAAAGAATCTGTCGAGCGGGATGAAAAGAAGAAGCAGCTTGAAAAGCAGATCGCCGCACTGGAAAGCAAGATGCGGAGGGAGAAGCAGCTAAATAGGCAGATGGAAATGAATGCGGAGTTGAAGAGATTGAGAAGGAGGTTGGAAGGCAATGAATGGAGTATCACTTGAACGACGAACCGAGCTTCAAAAACTATATCTCAAGAATATGCAGGAGATAAAGTGGAGAGTAGAAGCAATCGACGAAATTTATTTAGGGAAGAAGACAACTCGATTTTTTCCCACTAATACAGAATTCTGTGTTCTTCAGATTAGAAAAGTTCTGGAGTTAATTGCTCTGTCTGCATTGGTATCAGATGCGGATATCTATAAAGAGAAATTAGGCAAGATTGAAACGATGTGGAATGCTCGCTTGATTCTTCAAGATATAGAACGTATTCATCCGGATTTTTATCCCCAACCTATTCGCACAGATGAAAAGGATGAACATAGATGGGTTGATATTAAAGACGAGTATCTTACGAAAGATAGATTTGAAAAAGTTTATGAGAAATGCGGGAAAATGCTCCATGAGTTTTCACCATTTGTTGATGAGAAAACAAAACAACATGAATATCAGCAGACATGGGATTGCATTCCACAATGGCGCAGATGGATTGTCACATTGTTAAATACGCATATCGTTAGACTTTACAATCAAACAGAGCTGTTCTATATCATTATGCAGAGTAAAAATAACGGATATCCTGCTGGGAACATTTTTTCACAGGTAACGGAGGAAACGAGAGATGGACAAAATGAAATTTGAATCGCCGGATATGACGGCGCAGAACATAGACCGCATTGCCGCCCTGTTTCCCAACTGCATTACGGAGATGTTGGACGAGGAACACAGTACGCCGGAGAAGAGGGTGTACAAGCGGGCGGTCAATTTTGAGCTGCTGAAACAGATGCTTTCGCCGGACGTGGTGGACGGCGACGAGGCATACGAGTTCACATGGGTGGGTAAGAAGGCAGCAATCGTAGAAGCCAACAAACCGATCCGGAAGACGCTGCGCCCCTGCGTGGTGGAAAGCAAGGACTGGGACAATACCGAAAACCTCTACATCGAGGGCGATAATCTGGAAGTCCTCAAACTTTTGCAGGAGAGCTATCTCGGCAAGGTCAAGATGATCTATATCGACCCGCCATACAACACTGGCAACGACTTTCTTTATCGTGACGATTTTGCTATGTCCTCAGAGGAGTATTCCGAAGAAAGCGGAGCAACGGATGACACTGGGAATAGAATGTTCAAGAACACAGATACCAACGGCAGATTTCATTCGGACTGGTGCTCAATGATTTATTCTCGTTTGCTGCTTTCGAGAAACCTTCTGACACCTGATGGCGTTATTTTCATCAGCATTGATGAGAATGAGGTAAACACTCTTAAAGCGATTTGTGATGAAGTGTTCGGTGCGAGCAATTTTATCGCAGAGCTTATTTGGTCTGCTGGCAGGAAGAATGACTCAAAGTACATTTCCGTTTCCCACGAGTATATCCTCTGCTACTTCAAAGATGCGCTATGGGTGAAAGAACACAAAATCCTATGGCGAGAAAAGAAACAAGGACTCTCTGATATTTATTCTGAATATGAACATTTGAAAAAAATATATGGCGAGGACTGCACTTCGATAGAAAAGGAGTTAAAAGGTTGGTATAAATCTCTGCCAGACGGTCACCCAGCAAAAGATCATTCTCATTACTGTCGTGTTGATAAGAATGGAATCTTTTTTGCAGATAATATTTCTTGGCCCGGAGGCGGTGGACCTAAATATCAGGTCTTGCATCCTGTTACGCAAAAACCAGTTAAAATTCCATCGCGTGGATGGTTGACAAATGAAGCAACCATGAAAGAATGGATTGCACAAGGGCGGATTGAATTTGGAAAAGATGAAAATGGTGTTCCAACCTTAAAATCTTATCTGAAAGATAGAGAATATAGCGTTCCTTATAGTGTCTTCTACAAAGATGGACGTGCTGCTTCTAAACGTCTGGCAACACTTATGGGGGACAAAGTATTTGAAAATCCAAAAGATGAAGAGATTATTCAGCGAATTATCCAGTTCTGCGGAACTGATGATGGAGACATTATCTTGGACTTCTTTTCCGGCTCGGCTACAACAGCACACGCGATGTTCTTAGCGGATGTTGAGCAGAACAAGCATCGCAAATTTATTCTTGTTCAACTTCCCGAAACGATTGATCCTCAAAAAGAAGCATCTGAAAAAGCCAAGAAGGTTGCTCAAAATGCTGTGAATTTGTTGGACACCATTGGCGTTCCGGCCGTTCCGCATAACATCTGTGAAATCGGCAAAGAGCGCATCCGCCGCGCTGGGGACAAGATCAAGTCTGAAAACCCCATGACCACGCAAGACCTCGACGTCGGCTTCCGTGTCCTCAAGCTGGACGATACCAATATGAAAGACGTCTATTATGCGCCGGATGACTACGATCAAGGAATGCTTGCCGGTCTGGAATCCAATATCAAAGAGGACCGCACCGACCTTGACTTGCTGTTCGGCTGTCTGATCGACTGGGGGCTGCCGCTGTCCCTGCCGTACAAGTCCGAGCAAATAGACGGCTGCACCGTTCATACCTACAACGACGGCGATCTAATCGCCTGCTTTGACGCGAATATTCCAGAAAGCGTGGTCAAGGAGATTGCAAAGCGCAAGCCGCTTCGCGCCGTCTTCCGTGATTCCGGATTTGCATCCAGCCCTGAGAAAATTAATGTGTTTGAGATTTTCAAGCTCTATATGCCGGAGGATGCGAACGATATTACAAAGCGTGTGAGAGTAATCTGATGGAAGAAATGATAATAATGACTGAAATTTCGATGCCAAATGAAGAGGATTGGAGCTATTATCTGCAAAATACTCCCGATAATTATTTACAAGGGGTGTTAGTTTCCTTGCCTGAAGAAAATCGTTTTTTTGCGGACTATCGGTTTCTCAAACTCTTGTTGTGGTATGTAAGCGAGGGAGGAAAATTCTGCACCACAGAATTGACTATCAAAAAAGATTCATCCTTATTATATAGGGCACGGGTGTACTATGAGGAAAAAGATAAAGCAGAACGTGAACGTGAGAGAGTCACAGAAAAAGACAATAATTGTTTCCTTGGATATAATAAAACAGGAAGCTTTATTCCGCCGAAAGGAATATCTGTTGGAAACGGACGTGCGAATCCAAGCGGCATCACATATTTGTATACAGCGAATGACCCTCTTACTGCCATCGCAGAAGTTAATCCGCCTTTAAAAGCAGAGGTAAGCGTGGCAACCATCGTAGCCAAGGAGAATCTGCGAATACTAAACTTTGCGAATCTGCATTCGGCTTCAACAGGAGAAGATACTGCGCGGGTGAAGTGGATTCGTGATTTTGTTCTTGCATTAACTCGAATATACAATACACCGGTATTAGATGAAAACTATCTTCTATGCCAGTATGTAAGTGAATTTGCAAAAAACATTGGGTTTGACGGAATCTCATTTAGATCATCTAAAGTAAAAATTGATTTTATCAAGAATGAGGGAATAAACTTTGTGATTTTTAATCATCAAAAGTGTGAAGCAGTTTCCTCGGAGCTATACTATATCTTTGATCGAAATTTAGAAGTGAAACGGAAAGATAGTTTAGGTTCTTATCATACAGTAACCAAAGAATCCCTATGAGATGAAGAGAGGCACAGTGATGAAAAAAAATGAAATAAATATAGCAGTCAATAATGACTTTCTTAGAAGTGTTTCCGATGTACTGTCGCAGGCAAGAAAAAATGCAAAAACCGCTGTCAACATCTCTATGGTCTATGCTTACTACGAAATCGGCAGAATGATTGTGGAGGAAGAACAGCAAGGTGAAAATCGTGCAGCTTATGGAAAGCAGCTTTTGAAGGAGCTTTCGGCATATCTGACAGAGAATTGCGGAAAAGGATTTTCCGTCGGCAATTTGAAAAATATACGTCAATTTTACAAGGTTTATTCATCAGATCAAATTGGCGAAACAGTGTTTAGCCAATTTGAGAATCTTCCAGCAGTAAGCACGGGAAGAAAATTCTTTTTGAGCTGGTCGCACTATTTAAAGCTCATGAGAATTGATGATGTGGATGAACGACATTTTTATGAGATTGAATGCGTGAAGAATAACTGGAGTTTAAGGGAGTTTCAACGTCAATTTGATTCCGCACTTTACCAGCGTCTTATGCTCAGTACAGAAAAAGATGCAGTCAAGCAACTCTCTGAGAAAGGTCAAATTATAGAAAAGTCATCTGATCTGGTCAAAGATCCCTATGTGCTGGAATTTTTGGGATTGGAGGAAAAAAATAAATATTCAGAAAGTGATTTGGAAACACGCATTATCGACAATTTGCAGACCTTTCTTTTGGAATTGGGTGCCGGATATACATTTGTTGCCAGACAGAAGCGATTTACATTCAACGAATCCCATTTTCGGGTAGATTTAGTTTTTTATAACCGCCTTCTCCGCTGCTTTGTTGTGTTTGATTTGAAAATCGGGACATTGAAGCATCAGGATCTGGGACAGATGCAGATGTATGTGAATTACTATGATCGCTATGAAAAACAAGAGGATGAAAATCCCACAATCGGTGTTTTGCTGTGTCAGGATAAGGAGGATTCTTTGGTAGAATTAACGCTCCCAAAGAATTCCAATATCTATGCGTCAAAGTACCAGCTGTATCTGCCTGACAAGAAGATGCTGCAAAGGAAACTGCAAGAGTGGATTGATGAAGAGACCGGAGGTGAAAACGATTGAAGCTGCAATTCAAACATCAAAAATTCCAAGCGGATGCGGCAAAAGCAGTCGTTGACGTCTTCGCAGGACAGCCGTATCTCACGCCATCCTATATGATGGACAGCGGTTACGGTCAGCAGACCATGACGGACGATACTGACTTTACCGGTTGGCGTAATGAGCGTATTGTACCGGAGCTTTCGGACAAACTGATTCTGGAACATCTGCAGAAAGTGCAGCGTGCGAATCAATTAAAACCGTCTGAAATACTGGAAGGCCGTTACAATCTGACAATTGAGATGGAAACCGGCGTCGGCAAGACCTACACCTACATCAAAACCATGTATGAATTGAATAAGCACTACGGTTGGAGTAAGTTCATCGTGGTTGTGCCAAGTATTGCAATCCGCGAGGGTGTTTATAAGTCCTTTCAGGTAACGCAGGAGCATTTTGCGGAAGAATATGGCAAGAAAATCCGTTTTTTTATCTACAATTCTGCTCAGCTTACGGAAATTGATCGCTTTGCGTCGGATAGTGCAATCAATGTTATGATCATCAACTCGCAGGCGTTCAACGCCAAAGGGAAGGATGCGCGGCGGATTTACATGAGGCTAGATGAATTCCGCTCTCGCCGTCCGATTGATATTATCGCAAAGACGAATCCGATTTTGATTATTGACGAGCCGCAGTCGGTGGAAGGCAAGCAGACAAAGGAACGCCTGAAAGAGTTTTGCCCGCTTTTGACTCTGCGCTATTCTGCGACTCATAAGTCGGACAGCATCTACAACATGGTCTATCGCCTTGATGCAATGGAGGCGTACAACAAACGACTGGTCAAGAAGATTGCTGTTAAGGGAATTGCCGAGTCCGGCAGCACAGCAACCGAGGGCTTTGTCTATTTGGAAAGTATCAATCTTTCCAAAGCTGATCCGACCGCAACGATTCAGTTTGATTTTAAGGGTGCATCTGGTATTCGCAAGAAAACTGCGACGGTAGGAATCGGCTATAATCTCTACGACAACTCCGGTTATTTGGATGAGTACAAAGTTGGCTTTGTGGTTAAAGCAATTGACGGACGCGATAACTCTGTGGAACTCCTGAACGGTATTAAAATCTTTGCCGGAGACATCATTGGCAAGGTTAGCGAAGAACAGCTACGCCGCATTCAGATTCGTGAAACAATCCTTTCGCATTTAGAACGTGAGCAACAGCTTTTCCATAAGGGAATCAAGGTGTTATCTTTGTTCTTTATTGATGAGGTAGCCAAGTACAAGCAGTATGATGAGGCAGGACATCCATTCAACGGTCTCTACGCGGATATGTTCGAGGAGGAATACAATAATATTCTGGGATCTATGCAAATGGAAATCGGAGACGAAGATTACATACGTTATTTGGATGCAATTTCTGCTCATGACACGCATGCAGGATATTTCTCTGTTGATAAAAAAGGAAAGATGACGGACAGCAAGCTTTCCAATAAAAAGGAAGGCACATCAGACGATACGGACGCCTATGACTTAATCATGAAGAACAAAGAATTACTTTTGGATCGTGATCCGAAGAAGTCTCCAGTGCGTTTCATCTTTTCGCACTCTGCGCTGCGAGAAGGATGGGATAATCCGAATGTGTTCCAAATCTGTACACTGAAGCAGAGCAGCAGTGAGGTTCGCAAGCGTCAGGAGGTCGGCCGTGGATTGCGTCTGTGTGTCAATCAGGATGGCGAGCGTATGGATGCAAACGTTCTAGGAAACGATGTTCACTCTATCAATGTCTTAACTGTCATTGCCAGCGAAAGTTATGACAGCTTCGCAAAAGCTTTACAAAGTGAACTTGCCGATGCGGTTTCCGGACGTCCGATGGCTGTTACCGCCGATATCTTTAAGAACAAGGTACTTGTGGATACAGGAGGCAATGAGCAGGTTGTAGACGGCGACACAGCGCAGGCGATTTTTGAGGATTTGATTGTCAATGGATATGTCAAGCGCGGCATACTGACAGATAAATATTATGATGATAAACTGATTGGCGCAGTACGAGTTGCGGAAGAGGTTGCAGACAGTCGTGACGCAATCCTACACATTCTCGATTCCATTTATGACAATCGCGCAATGCAGCCGGAGAACGCCCGCGACAAGAATGTCGAACTGCAAGTTGATCCGGACAAGCTCGCAATGCCAGAGTTCAAGGCACTCTGGGAACGAATCAGTCCGAAATCTGTATATGTGGTTGATTTTGATACAGATGAGCTTATCGGTAAGGCAATTAGATCGATTAACCGAAGTCTTTATGTATCGAAGATTTTCTTCAAAGTTGAAACCGGTGCAATGAATGAAATCAAATCAAAAGATGCTCTGATTAGCGGAAGCGCATTCTCAAAAACAAAGTCTACCGCTTATGACAACAGCAAGCGGATTCATGCTAACAGTAGCGTCAAGTATGACTTGATTGGCAAGTTGGTCGGAGAAACGGGATTAACAAGAAAGGCAATCGTCGCGATTTTGACCGGCATTGAAAAATCTGTTTTTGAGCAGTTCAAGTTCAACCCGGAGGAATTTATCATTAAGACCGCTGCACTGATCAATGATGAAAAGGCAACTGCAATTATTCAGCATATCACTTACAATGTGCTGGACGAGCATTACGACACAGATATTTTCACAGAACCGACCATCAAGGGAAAGCTTGGTAGCAATGCCATGAAAGCGCAAAGGCATTTATATGACCATATTGTCTATGATTCCGCAAATGAGCGCGATTTTGCGGCTGATCTTGATACCAATATGGATGTTGCCGTCTATGTGAAACTGCCTGATAGCTTCTATATCGCAACCCCGGTCGGACGCTATAATCCGGACTGGGCAATTGCTTTCTATGAAGGTACAGTCAAGCATATCTATTTTATCGCTGAGACGAAAGGCTCCCTGTCTTCTATGCAGCTTAGGCTCATTGAAGAATCTAAAATTCACTGTGCAAGAGAGCATTTCAAGGCAATCAGCAATGGAAATGTGGTTTATGATGTTGTGGACAGCTATCAAGCCTTGCTTGAAAAAGTTATGAAATAAATTATGATTGTTGAATAGTATTTTTGTCGTTGGTTTTGGAACTGTATTACTGCGGATGCTTTTAACGTTGTGCAGTAAAAAACACAAGGTCCAAGTAGAAGATATGGAGGAGAACTATGAAAAAACGAATAAGCAGAGTGTTGATACTTGTACTGATAGTTGGTATATGCAGTATTGGAATGACAGAAACATCCTTTGCTGCAAGTAAAACATCTGTGGGACAAGTTAAAAAAGTGAAGATAGAAACTCGAGGAAGAAATACGGTTGCACCAACGTATGATATTACGTGGGATAAAGTCAAAGGAGTAACCGGTTATCAAATTTATATTAAGATTGGAAGTGGTGCATTCCAAAAGGTTAAAACTACATCCAAAAACAAATATACGCATGTATTTGACGAATTCAATAAAGATTATATTTACGGTGTAAACAAAGAATTTGATGTTAAAATTAAAGTAAGAGCATACAAGAAAAGCAAGGGGAAAATGGTATACGGAAAATTCAGCAAGACAGATGTAAGTGACATTTCTTATTCCATGCAGCTTACGAATTATGTACAGATGGGGGCAAGGGCACTCAAGGATAACGTAAAATATCCAAGTACCGTAAAAATACAAAGCATTTATACAGGAATGGATCCATTGGATGAAAGCGAAAAGAACGATGCCCGCTACGAAGGCCTATACAAATATATCATTTATATTGAGTACATTGCAAAAAATGATTATAATCAAGATTGTAGGGGTTATTTCAAACTGACCATCTATAAGAAGCAAGGGGAGGTAATAACAGGGAAACCTCTAAAACTGGAAATGACTAACTCTATCACAGATTCATATCTATCACGTTCGTCACAAAAATTTGTGGATTATGCACAGCGCATGATAAATATCTAATTGAGATGGGTGATAAAATATACAATTGCTAAAAAATATATGGCAATTTTGTGCTCACGTGAAACTCCATTAAAAAAGCCGCTCCTGCTGAACCCAAGAGCGGCAAGGCTGTAAAGCCTAAAGCTTAAATGGTTGAGTCGTAAGACTCTATCTCTTGACTCCATCATAGCATATTCTAATGACAGATGCAAGTGTTTTGAGTAATACGAATATAGCCCTACAAAATTCCGAAACAGTGCTTCGGAAATTCAAAAGTAAAAATTCTCTATAGAGGAGGCTGTGTTTAAGGCACTGGGCGTGGAGTAGGGTAAGCAAAAGTCCGCGCAAATGACAGATGCAATTTTTTTGAAATAATAGGCTGTATCAAATAAAATGTTTTGTAATCCCATCGAACTGTTGTATAATAGTATACAGAATATATACCCTTTCATTTGAAAAAGGAGGAGACGAATGGAAAAACGTCTTAAGCTTAGCGAAGATAATATTTTGAAGACGGCAAAATCTGTGGCGGAGGGAATCATTCATTACGAAGCGGAGACTTTTGACGGAAAAGAATATATCATGCGTGTGAATCCCATGCAAAAATGCAAGGTCTGTGATGCTGCAAATGGTGTGGAATCGCTGTATCCTGCGAAACTGTATGTGGATTTCGTGGGTTTAGAAGAAAAAAGAGAGAAAGTCTTTGAAATTCGCAGAAGATTTTATGCAGAAGGACAGGAATATCTGCTCTTGCAAGATGAAAAAGAGGAACTTTATTTGCGTGCC
>ERZ773235.1766-NODE-1766-length-20790-cov-10.143959_pt1 | contig 20790 bp, 21 predicted proteins | sample MGYA00580522_ERZ773235 | MGnify/ENA primary metagenome ERZ773235 (study PRJEB29015, sample SAMEA2737797) | human gut metagenome | biome: human gut; feature: human-associated habitat; material: faeces | place: China | collected 2012 ...
TTCGACCGCTGCGCTGTCTCTCGCGGACAGCTAGGTTAGATTACCACACCTTTTCCCTATTGTCAACGCCTTTTTACAAATTTATCAAAAAAAGTTTTGTCAGATATAAGCCAACGAGATGGCAAATGTTTCCATCTGCCATCTCGCTTATTTCAGCTCTTTTTTTACTTCTCAATCGCCAATTTATAGACGCTTCCATCCGCAACAGCAGTCATGTCCGCACCGGTTTGCGCATACTCGCCGTCAATGTAGAATGCCCAATACGTCTTATCCTTATCATAATCAGCTGTTACGCCATTCACAGTCTTAATATACAATCCATATTCCCCGGTATCGCCCTGCACAATATTCAATTTGGTCAACGCGGCGCCCACAGTCTCCTCATCGGTATTAACAGTAGCGGTAATTGTTTTACCGTCAGCATCCGTGATCTCCAATGTAAAACTGTGCTGGCCTTCACCCAGCGTCGCCCCATCGGTCACAGCAGGCGCTGCAGCATCAACGTTGGCGTCAGCCTCCACGCCAGCATTCTGCCCATCATTCGGCTGCTGGGCGGATGTACCGCCGCAAGCTACCAGACTCAGCACCATGACCAGTGCCAAAACAATTGCCAAAAACCTCTTCATTATTTATATCCTCCTTATTTATCCAGCAGGCCAATCAGCAGGCTGCCGCTGCGAACCGACACAGTGATCGGTTTACCTATGAAATGGTTGCTGACGCCCAGCGGAAATTCCGCCGAAAGCGATGCATCATCCAACGGATACTGCGCGCCGGAAATCGTAACACCCCGGGCATCACCGCCCATGCAGAACACCGACATGATCCCCTGCTGTCTTGCAGGGAACGAAATCGCTTCGTTTCGGATCACTGTATAACGTTCTTTATCGCCATACAGCCACCCCCTTGCATCATGGCACGTCAGGTACAACAGAGACTGCATATTTGCCAGCGTATGATCGCTGCGCGCACCGCCCATTCCGCCATAGAGATGAAATTCCCTTTGTCCGTGAGCCAAGCCATCCTTGATGGCCAACATCATATCACTGTCATCCTTCTCTACCGGAACACGGTGAATATGCACAAACTCAGGCACCACCTCCAGAGAATCAAAGTCCCCCAGCAGCAGATCCGGCACAATACCCTCACGCTTGCAGTACTGCCAACCGCCGTCAGCAGCTATGACATAATCTTCTTTTTGCGGGCGATATACAAGTCCGTAATAGCTCCCGGCGCCAAAAATAACACAGGACACGTATCTTCCTCCTCATCATCAAGCAATACAACTCAGGGCAGTATTTTTATTTTTTACTGCCGGTGTCTGCGCACGCGCCACAGCAGCGCAAAACGGTGCAGCACAATATCATAAACCACAAACACCACAAGACCCAGCAATACCGTCAGCCACAGCAGCCACGGCGCAGTCCCGGCAAATTCCTCCACCACGGCCGCAAGGCAGAACACATACAGAAGCAATGCATACATGATACCGACCGATACCGCCGCCACCGTCAGCTTGGCCAGCCAGCGCAGCAATGGTCTGCGGATGGTCTCCAGTTTTGGCTGAAGGAGCGGATAATAACCCATGAATACATACAGAGCCGCCGCTTCTTTATCCGGGCACAGCAAAACGGCCAGAATCGCCACCGCCGCCCAGCAGCACCACGCATAGCGGGGGCGGCATTCTTCACGAACCGGCAGCAGCGCCACAGAGGCCAGCATCGGGCAGGCATATACCGCCAGCGGAACGATTCCGCCCAGGCACAGCAACACCACGCTCAGCGCCGCCAGCATACTGCACAGCGCCAGCTCTTTTGTTGACTTTCTCACCACTGCTCCCCTCCCGCGCAAAGGCTGCATCAATCGGCAGGAGCAACCACGGCTCCTCCCCACCGATAGTAACATTCATCATAACACATTGTGATCCAAAATGCAAATCACCTGGTATGTGCAAAATAATTTGAAAAAAGGAGAAAAAGCTCTTGACAAATTATCAGGAATGCGTATAATAGTTTTTGTTCGTCAGAACATAGCGGGATTGTGTAAAGGTAGCACAGCGGACTCTGACTCCGTATGTGAGGGTTCGAATCCTTCTCCCGCTGCCAGCAAGAGGTCTGAAACCAATGGGTTTCAGACCTCTTTTTTGTGTCTGACCCTTTATTTGACCCTTTAACCATTTTTGGTCTTTCCACAGACAGTGCCCCGCATGTAGGATTCCATGCGGGGCACTGTCTTGTTCCATTTTTTCGGAGGCATGACCGTACACATCCAGTGTAAACGCCGCTGCGTGGCCGAGATTCGACTGTACGGTCTTCACATCATCGCCGCTGCGCAGGTTATGGCATGCTTGTCTCTCCGCGCCTTCACTCAGCCTTTCAAGGGCAAATTCGCACATCTCACCATTTTACAGGCAAAAAGCCCTTGACAAAGGTGGTCTAATGCGTTAGACTTCAATTAAGGTCTAATCCATTCGACCAAGGAGAATATGCCCATGGACACACCTAAGATATTCGACAGCGAGCTGAAATTCTGCGAGATACTCTGGCAGCATCAGCCGGTAAAAAGCAGCGAGCTGGTGCGGCTATGCGCCGATGAGCTGGACTGGAAGAAATCCACCACCTATACCGTCATCAAGCGTCTCACCGAGCGAGGCGTGGTCAAGACCGAAAACGCCATCGTCACCGCGCTGGTGAACAGAGAGGATGTGCAGCGAGCCGAAAGCCGCGCCTTTGTAGAGCGGAACTTCAGCGGCAGTCTGCCGGGGTTTCTGAACGCCTTTGTAGGCGGAAAAGGACTGACGGCGGCAGAAGCCGATGAGCTGCGCCGCATGATCGACAAGTTTGAGGAGGAGAGCCATGGATAAGCTGTTTGACACCATTCTGGCGCTGAGCTGGCAGGCGGGCGTGATCGCGCTGGCGGTCATGGCGGTGCGGCTGCTTTTGCGGAAGAAAGCCTCCCGCCGCGCTCTGTGTCTTTTGTGGGCGCTGGTGGCTCTGCGGCTGGTACTGCCGGTACGCTTCACCATAGAAAGCCCCGTGAGCCTGCAAGCAGAGGAAACCCCTGTCAACCGCGTGTACCACGCCATGCAGGAGGCGGGCACATCCACTCCGTCGGAGACGGTCACCGTACCTGCGGCACCCTCCACGCCCTCCGATACCACCGCCGTCATACCGGCATCACCAGCGGCACAGCCGGGAGCGCCGGGGCAGGCCGCCCGGTATCTGCCGTGGCTGTGGATCATGGGTATGGGCATCATGGCGGCGTATATGCTGCTGAGCCTCCTGCGGATGCGCCTGAAGCTGCGGCGCGCGGCGCACATGGAGGGCAACGTCTACCGCTGTACGCAGTGGAACACGCCCTTTGTGCTGGGGATCCTCGCGCCGCGCATCTACGTGCCGGAGAGCGTATCGCCGGAGGATCTGCCTCAGGTGCTGGCCCACGAGCGGTGCCATATCCGCCGCTGGGATCACATCGTGAAGCCGCTGGCGTTCCTGCTGCTGGCGGTACACTGGTTCAACCCGGTGCTGTGGGCAGCATATCTCCTGCTGGGGCGGGACATGGAAGGCGCCTGTGATGAGCTGGCGCTGAAAAACGCGGACACGGCGCAGCGGGCGGCATACTCCCGCGCACTGGTGTCCTGCGCTGCCCAGCCGAGAATGGCGGCGGTGTGTCCGCTGGCGTTTGGCGAGGTAGCGGTAAAGGAGCGTGTGAAAAACGTGATACACTATAAAAGGCCGGCGGTCTGGGCGGCGGTTATGGTGGCGCTTGCGGCGGTCATCATCGGCGCGTGTCTGCTGACAAAGCCCGGTTATAAAAACGATGGGACGCCGGACGCGAAAAAGCTGTACGCCCTGCGGACGCCCTATGTGGGCAACAATTCCGCCGTGGGCGCGATATTGGAGGCGCTGGGGCTGCCGGAGATGGGCGATACGGCGGACAACGACACATACGCCTATTCTATCCGCCTGGACACGAGCAGGGAGCCGATGGGCGTGACAGTGTGCTACGCCTTTTCAGGGGCTGTCCCGGAGCGCAGCGCGGAGTGGAACCGGCAGATGGCGCAGCGAGGCTATATCGCCATGGCGCTGATCGACAATATCAACTGGTTCCGCTGGACGGACATCGATCAGACGGGTACGTCCTATGTCACCGGCGCGGTGTATTCAGGGGACGGCGTGGTGTATTCCGGGGACAATGGGGGCTATGTGGATGCACTGAGCGCGGCGCGGGAGAGCGCAGAGGGCTTGCAAGCGTATATGGATATACTGCGGACAATGGCGGAGGATGGTTCTATCGTCTACTATGAGGGGGACGCGCAGCCCAGCTTTGAGGAAACCATGCCGTGGCGCGTTACCGGCGACAACGACCCGTGCAGCGTCAAGGCGGAGGACTACGGCATCGTGTATGACGCGGCGCAGCTGCCCGACTGGGATACCGTTCCCCTCAGCTACCTGTGCGCCTACTATCTGAACGCAGACGGCGCGTATGCCGAGGGCGCCATGGACGCGCTGGCGCACCGCTACCAGCAAGCTCCCAACACGGTGGAGGCGTATCTCCGCCGGCTGGCGGGACAGTACGACCCCCGGGGCCGCGGCGATGCGGCGGAGGTACTGCTGGCAGACATCAGCAGATGGGACTTGGGCAATAGCTCCGGCGCAGACGGCACAGAGATGGGGCAACAGGTCACGCTGGCGGTGCAGGGACTCAGCGTACAGATCAGCGGTGTTTACAGCTACGCCGACGAACAGGCGGTCTATGACGAGAAGATCGAGGGCGTAGTGACCGCCTACACTCTGTACCACGGCGCAACACTGAACGTACTGGACGCTCCCACCTACGAGGACAGCGACGGAAAGACCCACGGTGAATATAAGCTCTATATGGAAAACGGCGACACCATCGAGCTATTCCCCAACACCGGGCCGTTCACGTTGGATGGTGCGCTGGGTATCGGCGCGGAAAGCGCGTATATCTTGAAGTTCCTTAAGCCCGCGGCGGAGCTGGAGGTCTATCAGATCACATGGGAGACGGGGGATTCCACCAAGCAGGTCGTGCCGCTGACAGAGGAGCAGGTGCAGGCCATCCAGTCGGAGAAGGGGCTGGTGCAGCCGGAGTGGCATCTGGTGTGCGCCCAGCTGCGGCAGGGCGATGAGGATATTGCCTACTACATGGGCAACGACTATAATCCCGTGCCGCCCACGGTGCTGAAAATACTGACGGAACAGTGCGGCTACACCTTCGTGACGCCGGAGGATTTCCGGGGCAATATGACCTCTGCCAAGCTGGCGTTCTACGGCGGCGAGACGTACACCGCCGATAAGGCCGACCTGCCCGCCCTACAGAAGATGCTGACCAACGCAAGAGCTTATGGCAGCGGCGCCTCATGTGGGTTCGGCGCCAAGCTGACGGTGACCTTCGACGATGGGCGAACGGTGTCGGTGCTGAAGGGGACGGACAGCTGCGCCAGCTTTACGTTCGGCTCGTGGAACACCGCCATGGTGTCTGACAGCGAGAACGAGCAGTTCTGGCAGATGTTCGGCGTGCCCTTTGACGGTTAAAGGCACAGGTCAACAGGCAAAAGGACAGCCACCCTCCCGGTGGCTGTCCTTCATTATTATATTATTATATTGAAAAGCAGCTTCTTTTTCCAGAGCCGGTTTTCTTCCCTATCGTTCGCGGCGCTATCACACCGTTTCGTGCCGCGCACGTCAGTTTCCGCGCCGCACCACTTCCCGGCCATCAGACCAGACGGATACGATGTTGTGCCGGTGCGTCATATAAATGATCCGCTCAAAGCGCTCCTCCACATTCAGTGGGTGACTCGCCTCAGGGAAATCGCCGTCATCCACCACGATGGCATGCAGCGGGTCTCCCACCGCGAACCCGGCTCCAGAGCCGAAATAGCGGTGTCCGGAGGTCGTGCCCAGATAATACCCCTCCGCCACAGTAAGAAAGTCCGTCTGCCAATCATCACTGATGCGGCGCACCTTCGAGGTGCGGATCGATGTGGCAATCACCTTGTACATCGGCAGCTGCGCGCCGCCGGCAATGTCACTGCCCAGCGTGACCCAGAGGCCCTCGTCCAGCATTCTGCGCACCGGGCATACGCCGGAACAGATATTCACGTTGGAATCCCCGCAGTGAACCACCACCACATTGGCATCGCGGATGGCTTTGCGCTCTGCCGCGTCAGAGTGCACACAGTGGGCCATCAGCGTGTGATCTTTCCACAGTCCGTATTTGTCATAGGTCTCCCAATAGCGCTGGCACTCCGGGTGCAGCTGGCGCACCCATTCGATCTCGCCCAGGCTCTCCGACAGATGAGACTGCACATATAGGCCTTTTTCCCGGGCGATGCGGCCCAACTCCGCCATCAGCTCATCCGTGCAGCTGGGCGTAAAACGGGGCGTAATGATCGGCTTGACGTGTGCAAAATGGCACCCCTCCAGCCAACGCAGGGTTTCACGCACCGACTCCTCCGTCGTCTCCTGCAAAACGCCGGGCAGTCCGTTGCGATCCATATTCACTTTTCCCACATAGCCGGTAACGCCGGCGCGCTCCAGCTCCTCCATCAGGATCCATGTCGCCTCGGTATGCAGGGAGGAAAACATGCACACCCGGGTAGTGCCGTTGGTGATCAGGTCGCTGGCCAGCCGCCGGTAAGTCCGCCGGGCATAGTCAGGGTCGGCAAATCGGGACTCGGTGGGAAAGGTGTAGGTATTCAGCCAGTCCAGCAGCGGCAGGTCCATACCCATACCCAGCATTGGATACTGCGGGGCATGCAGATGCATATCCGCAAACGACTGCATGATCAGTTTATCGCCGTAATCCAGCAGCGGCGCATCGCCATACCCATCCGGGAGAGTATGGTAAACGCCGGCAATCACGCCGTCCTGCAGCACCAGATACCCGTTTTCGGTGATCTCCAGCCGCCCCAGCGCCGGAGTCTGGACAATATGACCTTTCAGAACCTGTATCATGAAACGATCCCTCTTTTCAGGTAAAATAAAATGAGCGCCCCACCGTCCCCTGCGGCAAAGCACTCATAGTGGTGTCATCGGCGACACCGTAGAAACGCCGCGCCCCATAACGGCGCAGCTATATGAGTTTTTCATTACTAGCATTTTAGCACATATAGTATTATTTTGCAAGCAGATTATTTTGTTGTCATAAGGCATGCTGCCGGCGCATACACTTGTCCGAGGTGATCGATATGGCCAAGAAATGGCTGCGCCGCACCGCAGCAATGCTGCTGGCCGCAGCGGCACTGGTAACAACCGCCGCAGGCGCAGAGCAAAAAAATCCTTGCCGTGACAGCGCCGCGTGCTGGCTGCTGCAATGGGAACTGGGCAATTGGTCCTCCATCCGCCTGTCCATTCCCACACTGCTGGCGCTCTCACAGTCGCCGGCGCTGCTGTCAGCCCGCGTGCAGGTTATGGCCAATCTGGAAAACGCCGTTCAGTCCGAAGCAAAACTTCCGACATCGCAGGAACCTGCCTCACAGGCGGTCTCTGATATCGCCGGCGATACAGCGGCTGCGCAGCCGCTGTATCGCCCGGAGCTTACTTTCCCCGACAACGGCGTGCCATCCCAAACGGTAAGGATCACCAACCCCGCAGGCTACACGGTAGTGCGCGGCGTATATATTAAAAACGCCTCCAACAAAACGCTGGATGCGCAGGCTTTGTCCGCCGAAAGCTTTTCCGCCCGTCTGTCGGCCGGCACGCCGCAGGTGCTGATCCTGCACACCCACGGCAGCGAGGCCTACACTATGCCCGCCGGGCAGGAATATGTATCCACCGGCACCTGCCGCACCTCGGACACCAGCAAAAATGTGGTGCGCATCGGCGATGAGATCGCCTCCGTACTGTCCGCACACGGCATCTCGGTCGTACACGACCGAACGCTGTATGACGATCCCCTGTATGAGGGGGCTTATGGCAGGTCGGTAGAGGGAATCGAAAGTTATCTGGAAAAATATCCCTCCCTTACATTTATTCTTGACATCCACCGCGACGCCGTGGAGGATGCGCAGCGCCGGCAGTATAAGCTGATTTCGCAGGAGGATCCCAACGCCGCGCAGCTCAGCTTTATCATGGGCAGCAACCATGACGGCTGGCAGGAAAACCTGAAGCTGGCTATTGCCACGGCGGAAGCCATCAACGCCGGACACCCCACCGTGATGCGTCCCATCACGCTGCGCAACTCCAACTATAACCAGCATAAATCTCTCGGCTCTATGCTGGTAGAGGTGGGGGCGGCAGGCAATTCACTGGACGAGGCGCTGAACAGCGCCCGCATCTTCGCCGACGGTTTTGCACAGGTCCTGCTGAAAACAAAAGTCTGAGCGGCATAATATTACAGAAGGAGTCCCTTTAAATCGACTATGGCGGCCATCAGGCGGAAAATTCCATTGCAACCTGCTTTTCAAAATTTGAAAAGCAGGTTGCAATATTTATAGTGTACTGCAACATAAAACCGTTGTAAAGTGATTGCCATACCATCGATTGACAAGGGAAGACACGGTTTTGACGCTCAGAAATGCGCCCATACTGCGTCAAGCCCCTTGACAATACGGCAAGTATTCTCTGCGGGTCTCTTTTCTTGTCTGGACACATTTCTGCTCCGGCAAAGCTGTCCTCGCACCTGCCAGCGATGGATTTTCGAGTGATTTTTGGTTTTTGAGACGCAGGCGGCCCGCCGCCCGCCAAGGTGAAAAGGGCAAAAAACACCGGAAAGACACGCTGTCAGGCGTGTTTGCCCTTGTTAATCGATGGTAAAAAGGCTTTATGCCATTTTCCGCGAAAGGGGTATATAACCTTGGCAGCCAACACACAAAAGCGGCAGCTTGATATGCTGCACGGCCCCATCTGGAGCAAAATACCGCGCTTTGCCCTGCCGGTGGCGGCCACCGCCATACTGGAGCAGCTATTCAACGCCTCCGATATTGCCGTGGTGGGTAATTTCACCGGAGCGGAGCGCACGGCAGCCGTAGCTGCGGTGGGGGCCAACAGTTCCATCATTGGCCTGATCGTCAATTTATTCATTGGCATTGCCTTGGGCACCAATGTGGTGATTGTCCACGCTATCGGCCACGGAGACAGAGAAACCGTGACAAAAGCCGTTCACACCTCCATTCTGGTGTCCGTATTGGGCGGCACAATGGTGGCGCTGCTGGGCGAGCTGGCAGCCGCCCCGCCATGGACATCCATCTGGAGCCAAAGCAGCTTCGTATCGACCTCACGATCCTGCGGCGCATTTTGCGTATTGGCCTGCCGGCCGGCATCCAGAGCGCCGTGTTCGCCATTTCCAATATCGTCATCCAGTCCGCCATCAACAGCCTGGGCACAGTGGTCATGGCGGCATCCAGTGCGGCTTTTAATATTGAGATCATCACCTATGATATTCTGAACGCTTTCTCTCAGGCCTGCACCATCTTTGTGGGGCAGAACTTCTGTGCGGGAGAATTGGGCCGCTGCAAAAGGACGCTGGCGCTGTGCCTGACCGAAGGAATCATCACGCTGGCTGCGGCTATTGCCGTGATTCTGTTCTTCGGCAAGCAGCTGCCGGCCATCTTCAACAGCGATCCCAAGGTGGTGTCCACCGGTTATATCCGATTGGTGATGGTCATGCTGTCCCACTCGTTCAGTTTGCTGTATGATGTCATGAGCGGCTACCTGCGGGGTTTTGGTATATCACTGGCTCCGGCGCTGCTGACCATACTCGGCGTATGCGGTATCCGTATCGCGTGGATTCAATTTGTGTTTCCCCAAAGCCGGACATTTCAGACCATTATGGCGGCGTATCCCATCAGCCTGTCCGTTACGGCGCTGCTGATTTTTGCGGCACTACTGTACTATCGCCGTCCCGGCGGTTTGCCCTGCCGCAAAAAGGCTAACGTGCCGCCAACACCCGGTTTACGAAAGGGGCCGTGTTTCGCTCTATGCACCCCATAGGCAGACCGCGAATCGTCCCTGCATTTCTTTGCTTTGTACAAAAATTTTTAGTTCTCCTCATAAAGAGTCTTGTAAATTTTGTTAAATAGCGTTAAGATAATCATGCACGCCGCCAAGAATGGTCGCGTAGCTGCAAAGAGAAAAGGAGAATCATATCACTATGGATCGCATTTTCCACCTGAAGGAGAACGGCACCACTGTCAGAACCGAGATTCTGGCCGGCCTGACCACCTTCATGACCATGGCGTACATCATCGCCCTGAATCCCAATCTGTTGACCGGCTTTGCTGTTGGCACCCCGCTTTGGAACGGCGTATTTCTGGCCACCTGCATCGCCAGCGCCATCGGCACGGTATGCATGGCTTTCCTCGCCAACAAACCGTTTGTCATGGCGCCCGGCATGGGACTGAACAGCTTTTTTGCTGTGATCGCCGGCAACATTGCCGCCATGCTGAACACCGATTATACCAGCGCCTTTCAGGCTGTTCTGTGCATCATTCTGGTGGAAGGCATCGTATTCCTGATCCTCAGCGTGTTCAATATCCGCGATAAGATCGTACATGCCATTCCGCTGGGCGTCCGTCTGGGCATCGGCCCTGCCATCGGGCTGATGCTGATGAATATCGGTCTTGGCTCCAACGTGGGCATTTATGCCGAGGGCAACGGCTACGCCAGTCCTTTCTATGTCCTGCGCGACTTCTTCGGCGCCATGACGCCCAGCGTCATCAAGGAGCATATGGGCGCGGAATACAGCACCATGGTACTGACGGTGGTCACCATGTTTATAGGTCTGTTCGTCATCATCCTGCTGGCAAAAAAAGGTGTCAAGGCTGCCGTTTTGGTGGGTATGCTGGCCGCCTCTGTTATTTACTGGGCAGGCAGCTTCATTTTCCTGAAAATAAACCCCTTCGCCTCTCTGGAGGGTGCCTCTTTCCTGCCTCCTTTCCACGACATGGCAACCACCACACTGTTCAAGTTTGACTTCAGCGACTTCTTCCGCATCGGCTGGTTCACCGCCATCAGCCTTGTCATCACGTTCTGCATGATCGACATGTTCGACACCATCGGCACGCTGGTGGGCACCGCTTCCCGCGCCGGCATGACCGACAAGGACGGCAATATGCCCAAGATGAAAGAGGCCCTGCTGTCTGACGCTGTGGGCACCGTCGCCGGCGCGTGCTGCGGCACGTCCACCGTCACCACCTTTGTGGAGTCCGCTTCCGGTGTCGAGGCCGGCGGCCGCACGGGCCTGACTTCTCTGACCGCCGCGTTTATGTTCCTTGCCTGCATGTTCATCGCGCCTGTGGCTGCCATCATCCCCGCAGCCGCCACATCCTCTGCTCTGATCTATGTGGGCATTCTGATGCTGCAGGGGCTGAAGAATGTGGATTTCGACGATCTGGATCAGATCGTACCGGTGTTTATCATGCTTCTGGCTATGCCCATCTCCGGCTCCATCGGCCACGGCATCGGTCTGGCCATGATCTCCTACACCGTGATCAAGGTGTTCTCCGGCCACGCCAAGGATGTCTCCGTGCTGACCTATGTCATTGCGGCGCTATTCCTGGTAAAATTCTTCGTCGTGGTGTAATGCCGCAGCTCTCTGATTGCAGGAGGGGCGGAAAACCATTTTGGTTTTCCGCCCCTCTTTTTTCCTTTGTAACCAATTTGTATCCAAAGCTGTTACCAAAGTGCAATGCTTTCGTAATGATATTTACCGATTTTCCGCTTATACTGAGAATACAGAAGAAGCAAAAGTACCGTTTATATCGTGAAAGGAGTATTGCCATGAAGCAGTTGCTGCCGGTTGCCGCAGGCGTTATGTTGTGTCTTGCCTGCACTGTTGTTGGGTTTCTGTTTCCCCAGTTTTCCTCATTGGCCTATGTCACGGTGTCGATAGCCTGTGTTACGGGACTGCTGTGCCTTTTCGGTATTCTTCGCCATATTACACGCGGCGGCGCTGTGTAAGCCCCGCGATCATATAGATACGCCCTGCCGTCAATACGGCAGGGCGTATCGCTTTTGTGCGCGTTCAACTCATTCGGTCAGGACCGCCCTGCGGCGCTTCTCCGCCGCCAAAGCCGCCATTCATGCCGCCCATAATACGCAGGTCGATCCCTGTCGTATCCACCGCTTCTTCTGCACCGCTGAGCTGCAGCAAAACGCTCCTGCCGCGAAGCTGCACCACCTGCAAAAGCATCTGTGCCGCGTCGTCATAAGCATCATAGTCATAAAAAGCCGTGGGATCATCCTGTACCAATTGGTCGATCTGGCTGCGGGTACGGGTATAAAAGCTCTCCAGCATCCCTCCCTGTACATATTCCTTCGCCAGCTGGCGCAGATACGCTTCATATTGAGCGCGGTATGTCTCATTTTCCAGCAGCGCATCAAAGAAATCCGTCACCGCCTTTCCGCCGCGGCCCGCGTCCACCCCCTCCGGTTTATACAGCGCACCGCTCTGCGCACCGTAATTGCGCAGCAAAAAGCTGTCCTCCACAGCTTCCAGCGCCAGATAGGCACCCCAATACTCACCATTTACATAAATGGCCGCGTAGTTATAAAGCGATGCGTCCACTCCCAGAAATCGGTACATATCGTACACCAGTGCTTCTTTCATATATGTTGCATCGGCATAGTTATTATTCAGCACCAGCTTATCCAACCCATAGCAGGTCTGACCCTCCACATACTGGTCAAATTCCAACTTGAAGCTGTAGCGATCCGTGGTAGGATCATTGGCAATAGATGTAAGGCTGGTATTGCCCTTCGGCCGGATCCCCACCCGGCAGAATATCTCGCCGTTAATCTCCACATTGCAGGTGTAGTAGGTCTCGGCGGCAGCGTTATCCAGCATGAACTGCCAGTCCTCCTCATCCATCAGGATATTGACTGTCAGCGGCTGGCTTGTATCAAACAGTGCCGTTTCATACCCCATCGAAACGCCGCTGTCGCCCAGCGCTTTCTTTACTGCTCCGGAACGCATGGCTGCCACAAGGCACAGGCACACAGCCACCGCCATAAGCGCCGCAGCAATTTTCGGCATATGCTTATGCGCGATCATGGGTCGCTCCCCCCCTCCTGTCAGGACATATATTCACCGTTGTAGCTGACCAGCGCGGCATCGCTGATACCGGGCAGCTCCATGACGCGGTTGACGAACGCAGTGTCATCCTTTTTGATGCGCAGTTCCGCAGTCAGTTCGATGCCATTCCGGTTTACGGTTTTCGTCTTGACGCCGCAGCGCAATGCCACCTTTCGGACCAAGTCCATAGCAGCCTGCTCGGCCGCTTCATCGGCACAGTTGAGCACCAGAATATAAGCATCCTCCCGGCTCTTGCGGTTTGCAAACAGCAGCAGCACCACGCCAACAACGGCGGACCCCACCACGGCCAACGGGATCATGCCCGCGCCGATCACGATTCCCGCCGCAATAGACCAAAACAGGAACACGATCTCCATCGGCTCCTTGATCGCCGCGCGGAAACGAACGATTGACAAAGCGCCCACCATGCCCAGCGACAGCACTACATTAGATGTAACCGCCATGATCACCAGCGTCGTTACCAGTGCCAGGCCTACCAGCGTCAGGGCAAAACCGGTAGAATACATAACGCCGGTAAATGTTTTTTTATAGATCACAAAAATGAAGAGACCTACCACCAATGACGCCGCCATGCCCAGCAGCACATCCAACGGCGAAAATTCCGTAATGCTCTCCAGAAAGCTTGATTTAAAAATATCGCTGAAAGTCATTGCTTTTACCTCCGACTTTTTACAAATTACATTCGTTTTGCCGCTTCTGTTTTACCCGAATTTTCTGCAAGCGCCGTATTTGGAAAAGGCTTGCTGCCGAACCGTTCCGCATTGCAGCAAATCGCGGACAATATCTGGTAAAAACGCATCGTATTTAACTTCAAGGATCCTGCTGCCCGGCGTTTCCATTGTGCTGATCCCAGCCGCTCCATCCAGCATCTGCCGGTGGTACAGGCTGGTGCGGATAGCGGAATCAAATGTTACTCGCACATTGCCCGGGCCATACACATATGGTTCACGGATATAGGACACCAGCACACGGGGCCGCAGCTGCTGTGACTTCCGCTTGCAGTACAGTTCCTGTACCAGAGAAGATGAATGGCTGATCATCCACGCGTCCTCTCCCGCGGCCAGCGCACGGCACTCCTGCTCCGTCAGCGGCGCGGAAAGCTTCAGGCAAAGCTCGTTATGCTTGATCTTCTTTTCCAGCATGACATGTCCAAGATCATCGTTATACCACCGGACACGCCACTTTTCCCGCAGCGCCACCCCGTTGATTTTTTCCCGCAGCGCCTTGTCATCCGGGTTGTCAAAATAGATGCTGTGAATGTGGTAGCAGCCGTTTGGCCCGGCATGACTGTCTGGCTTCAATACCGTTTTCAGCCGCTGCCGCAGGGAACAATATGTACCCCAATCCACGGTATATTTCAATTCGTGGCGATAGGTTTCGCTCATAGGCGGAGCTCCTCTCTGTATCGGATGCCTGCATAGTATAGGATCTCCCTGAAATCTATCTGAAAATCGGTGGCAATTGACACAGGTTTACAAAATCGTTACATCCTTTTCAGGATTTTTTAAGATTTGTACGTTATGATAAGTTCAAATCAGAAAGATAAGCACATCACAAACTTTTGAACTTTTTCTTCACCTCTTCTCTCTCTTTTTCATTTTTTTGCAGCAAAAGGCGCACCGTCCTGTTGGCGGTGCGCCTTTTGCGTTCCTCGCATCTATTGCTTTCCCAGCCACTGCCGCAGCCGCTCCCATAATTCCAGTGAGCGGAACTTCAGCACATAGCCGGTATCCTCCTCTGTGATCAGACCCACATCATCCTCTGTCAGGCCGGCAACAATGGCCGTTTGGGAAATATCCGTGGCCGCAGCGGTGCACAGCGGCGGGTATACCACGCACCACCAGTTCCTCCCCTCCCCTTTTCCGATCACCACCCGCAATGCCATATATTCCCCGGCCGGCAGTGAAAATCCGTCATACTCCTTCAGCGGGAATTCCGCCCGTTCCAGCTGCGCCGTCACACCATAGTCATAGCCTTGGGTCACGATCTCCCGCTGGGCAATAGTCTCGATACGGTCAAGCGCGCCGCGCAATTCCGTTTCCGCCTCTTTCATATCTTCCGCCTGCTGCAAAATCCGGGTGGTAAAGCTCAGCACCCGGTCACGAACCTGCAGCTTCAGCGTCTGATCCGAATCACTGTCGGAGTTGGCGATCACATGCAGGCGCACCATTTTTCTGGCCAGAGCATCCTGCCGCTGCGAAGCCCACGCGCCCCAAACAAGGGCGGCGCACAGTCCCAGCAAAAGCGCCAATTCCCATTTCTTCCACCGTTTCATAGAAAAACCTTCCTTATTGCAGGAATTTTCCTACAATATGGACGGTTTTGTCCCATATTATACCTGCGGCACACAAAAAGTAAGCGGATAGGTCTCCGTTAATGCCTTCGCTGCCTCTTCCGCGGTCTCCCGGCTGCGGAACAGGGCAAACACCGCGCTGCCGCTTCCTGTCATCTGCGCGTTCAGCGCGCCATGCTGCCGCAGTTTCTCCACAATGGAAGGTATTACGCTCCTCTCCGGAAGTACCTGCTGGAAATCATTGCTCATTCCTGCCGCTATGACAGTCAAGTCGCCCTTCTCCAGTCCTTCCAGCACTGTCCGGCCATCGCCGCTGCTCCGCTGCGGTATGCCGTCCATGGCCGCGTACATGGCGGCGGTGGAATGGCTCTCCTCCGGCTTGACAATCACCATCCAGCAGCTTGGCATCACCGGCAGAGCCTGCAGCCGCTCCCCGCGGCCGGTGGCCAACACGGTACCGCCCCGGATAAAATACGGCACATCGCTGCCCAGCCTTTCCGCCATCTTCTCCAGCTGCGCATCGCTCATGCCGGGGGCATACATGGCTCGCAATCCCCGCAGCACCGCAGCGGCATCACTGCTGCCGCCGCCCAGTCCCGCCTGCGCGGGAATGGTTTTTTTCAACTGAATGGTCACAAAATCCTTCTTCGGCCCAAACGTCTCAAAAAATATACGAAGCGCCTTCATGCACAGATTATCTCCCGCCCGCTCCGTTACCGGCGGATCACACTCCAGTTTGTCCCACGGCCCAGCACCCCGGCGCAGCGTCACAGTATCGTGCAGGCCCACACCGGTCATCACCGTTTCCACCTCATGATACCCATCCGGACGTTTTCTGCCCACTGAAAGCGTCAGATTTATCTTGGCGCAGGCATTCTCCTCCACATGGCGCGGCAGCGGATCCTCCTCCAGCGGCTCGCCGCATCGGGGACAGAAATTGTTATTGCGCCAATGACGGATCCTGTCCAGATTCCGCCCGCAATGGGGACAACGGTCAAACAGCCAGTCCACAGCCACAAATGCCATCAGGCACACCAAACAGGCTGTTCCCAACAATTCGCGATTCAGCGGCAGCTGTTTGGCCGCAAAAGCCAACAAACAACCCAGCACCACCAATACCGCTTCAATGCGCTGTGCAGTTTTGTAGTTCAGAAGTGGTTTTTTCATAAATATCTCTCCTTGAGAGGCTGACAAAAAAGCGCCTTGCGGCGCTTTTTTGCATCAGCCTCTCATCACTTGATGATCTTGCGGGCCTCGATATAATAGCGCTTGTCCTGTGCGTGACCCATGGAGAAGGTCTTGCGGGGCAGCACACCATCGGCCATGACGGTCTTGAACAGCTGCTCCTTGCCCATGGCAGGCAGCAGGAAACCCATGTTTCCGGGTTTAGACCCCAGCTCCCGGGTCACATCGTCACCGTGAATGTAGTCCACCTCGCCGCCGTTATCCTTCAGATACTGGTCGATCACACCCTGCAGCGTGCCAACCGCCAGCTGCACCTTTGGATCGGGAACCGTGATAAAGTGGCTCTCGCCGTTCCAGACGAATTCGATGGTATGTCCATCTCCCTTGCCCTCATAGGCATTGGGATAGGCGGCGCGGAACGCATCCATGAATTTCTGGTGGTCCACACCGAACAGCACCCGGTGAATCGGCTCGAACTGCAATGCGTCATCATGGTTATTGACCACCTCCACCAGCGCGTAGCGGGAGGGCAGGGCCAGATACTCCTCGGGTGTTTTGCCCTTTTTCTGCTCTTCATAGCAGGCCTTAGCCGTCGCCAGAGAATGGTTGCCGTCACCCACCGCAAACAGCAGGGGCGCCACACCGGACACGCCGTATTTCTTCTGCATGGCCTCGTCGGCAGTCAGTCCCTCCAGGGCGGCAGCCACAGCGTCCATCTGCGCCTGCGAGAGCTTGTAACCCTTGATATGGCCGCCGTTCTGCATCAGGTCAAAGTCATACAGCTTTTCCATGGTATCGGCCGCAGCGGTCAGCGGTTCGATCACGGTCTTATCGGGATCATCGATCAGCAGCATCACATGGGGCAGCTCGATAGGCGCGTTGCGGCGGACGCGGGCGCGGGGCGGGATGCGATCCAGCACGATCCCCTCCGTGGCGCGGATAAGCGCACCGGAACCGGGCGTAAAATCATAGGCGTCCAGATCTACCATGCCGATGATGCCATGGCGGATCTTCCCATCGGACTGCTGGCGCTCGACATAAATCAGGGAATCCTTCAGGGTCTCAAACACACCGTCAGCAATGTACTTGGACATCGCATCGTTGATATTCTGAATGTATTCGTCCACATTGGGTGCTTTCAGGTTGGCTTCCGGCAGGATCAGACGCAGCGTGGAAGGCGCGCCGCCCACCTTCTCCTCCACCGCCTGCCAATACTCAGGCTCGGAGGTAAATTGATCGCAGGCCACCACCGCCCACTTGGTCATGTCCTGCTCCTTGGGCAGCAGGATATCCGCAGGATAAAAACCCAGCTTTTCAAACTTGTGATTCATATCGTTCCTCCTTATTTGTAATAAAGGTCGCACTTCGTTCCATAATGTACCGCTATCATATCATAAATTTGCCTGATAATGCAATGGTTTCCAAAAATTTTTAAGTCAATCTGACAAATTTTATTGTATAGGCGATGACAAATGGGGCAAACTATCCGCGCCAAGCTATTTTAGGGAGGTCGCATTTTGAAAATCATTGATAAAATCGCGCTGATCCTGATCGTTATCGGCGCGCTGAACTGGGGCAGCGTAGGCTTTTTCGGCTTTGACTGCGTGGCATTTCTGTTCGGCGGCCAGATGGGCACCATCAGCCGCATCATCTACGCGCTGGTCGGCGTGGCAGGTCTGTGGGGTATTACCATGATCTTCCGCGATACCGACAGCGAAAACACCTGAAAGTAAGGGAGGCCAAGCCTCCCTTACTTTTTCTTCCCATCCAGTTGTTTCACCAGTTCGCTGTCAGGATCTACATACATCGTCTGGTATGTGGTATACACCACCATTCCGGGACGGCTGGCGGCCGGTTTTTTTACAAATTTTACCGGCGTATAATCCACCGGCACCTTAGTACTGCCGCGGGCCTGAGAATAGTAAGCAGCCAGCACGGCGGCCTCATGAAGGCTCCGCTCATCCGGCTGTGCACCATCGGTGCACAGCAGCACATGAGAGCCGTGGATCTTTTGCGTATGCAGCCAGATATCCCACTTCTGGCCCTCCTTGGTGGTCAGCTTGTCGTTCTGGCGGTTGTTGCGTCCCACCAGAATACGCAGCCCTGCGGAGGATCGGAACTCGCGGGGTTTGGAGGCACGCTGGAACCCCGGCTGCTTTTTGCCCCGCTGGCGGATGTAGCCGCCGTCAGTCAATTCCGTGCGGATGTCGTTAAAGTCCTGCTCGCTTTCCGCCTGCTGCAGTTCCTGTACCACACTTTCCAGATACCGCAGCTCTTCCCGTCCCTTTGTCAGCTGCTCTGTCAGCATTTTCTCAGCCGTCTTGGCCTTGGCATACTGCTTGAAGTACCGGGCGGCATTCTCCTGCGGGGACAGGCGCACATCCAGCGGGATGTCCATAGCGGGACACCCCTCCTCATAGTAATTCTCCGCGGTCAGCTTTCGCTGCCCCCGCTCCATGCGGTAAAGATTGGCAGTGATTAGTTCGCCGCAAATTCGCAGATGATCCCGGTCAAGGCAGGCAGCATACTCCTTCTCCTGCGCGGCGATCTTCCGGCGCACACGGTCGCGGGCGTTAGTGGCGGTCTTGATAAGATCCTGACCTTTCTGCTTCACCCGTTCCGCCTGCTCCCGCTCCTCATAGAAGCCGTCCAGCAGCATACTGAAGCTGTCAGCGGTCACATTGGTACAGTAGCCGCCATATTGTGTGATAGCGCCATAGGTAAAATCAAAGGGTTTTCCATTGCGGTACAGCATAGTGGGCACAAAATCGCCGTCCGCCGTCTTGCACTGCCACGCAGCAAAGCTGTCCCACAGGCGGCTATCGGCAGCGTGGTGGTCACTTTCTCCATAAGCACGGTAGACAATTTCGCGGGCCACCAGCGGCGGCATCGCCGTAAAGTTGTCCAGCAGCCAACTGTCCAGCGAGATCTCCTCCCGGGGCAGCATCGACACAAATGCCTCCTGCGTTACCGACAGCGGATCACGCTTCTCCTGCCGCGGCGGAAGATGGTAGAAAAGTCCCGGCAGCACCTGCCGCTCCTGAGACATCTCCAGATCCACGCGCCGCAGGCAATCCAGAATACGGCTCTCCTTGTCACACAATATTAAATTGGCGTGGCGGCCAAGTGCCTCCAGAATCAGGGAAAAACGGCTCTGCTCACCCATTTCATCGGCAGCCTCGATGTGCAGCGTTACCACGCGCTCCAGCGGTGCCTGCTCCACGGACACGATCCGCCCGTTGCCGATACGTTTACGCAGCAGCATACAAAACATGGGCGGCTGTGAGGGGTTATCCCGCAGTTTCTCCGTCATGTGAATGCGTGGTTGGTTGGGATTGGCGCACAGCAGAAGCCGGACGCCGCCTCGCAGAAGCAGCACCACCTGATCCCGGGCCGGCTGCTGAATTTTTTCGATCCTTGCGCCGGCCAGCTGCGGCGCAAGCTCATTCACCACTGCCCGCAGGCAGACAGCATCCAAAGGCATGATTTATTCCTCCATCATGATATTGAACAGCTCATTGATCCGCTCGCGTCGTCCACTCAGATACAGCCAGCCAAACAGCGCTTCCAGCGCCGTGGCCTGCTGGTATTGGGCACGGCTGGCATGCTGGGGGATGGAGTGCACATTGGCGTTTCGGCCGCGTTTGAACACGGCATGCTCCTCCTCCGTCAGCAGCGGGAGTATCTTCTCGCTCAGCGCCGCCTGTTTGGGCGCACATACCAGCTCAACGGTGGCCCGATGCAGTCCCCTGCCGGTTGCCTTTCCATGGGCGCACAGCCATGTGCGCACCAGCAATTCATATACGCCGTCGCCAATGTGAGCTAAGCCAATGCTGCTGATACCCCGAATCTGGTCGTCGGGCAGTTGTATGGTAAAATAATCCGTCATAGTCACTCCTGTGTTCTCGCCAAGGCGGCGCTGCATTGTGTTCAGTATAGCACAGTTCTTTCGTTGCCGCAAGGCACGAGCATAAGTCCCCTTCTCTTCCGTCAAAATTTTTGAAGTTTTTCAAAAAACAGGGTTGACATTTTCTCTCCAGTCTGCTATATTAAGCAAGTCGACAGCGATAAGGTAACAAAATATGGGGGTATAGCTCAGCTGGGAGAGCAAGTCACCGGCAAAGCAACCCGCAATCTCATCCTCGCATCTCAAAAGTAAATATCTTGGAAACCCGGTAAAATCAAGGGTTTCGGCTCCATGGGGGTATAGCTCAGCTGGGAGAGCAAGTCACCAGTAAAGCAACCCGCAATCG
>ERZ773235.1771-NODE-1771-length-20765-cov-3.559971_pt1 | contig 20765 bp, 12 predicted proteins | sample MGYA00580522_ERZ773235 | MGnify/ENA primary metagenome ERZ773235 (study PRJEB29015, sample SAMEA2737797) | human gut metagenome | biome: human gut; feature: human-associated habitat; material: faeces | place: China | collected 2012 ...
ATATATTATTAAATTTTTTGTAAAAATTTATATATTTTAAGATTTCTGTAAAAGTTTATATATTTTAAGATTTTTGTACAAGTTTAAGTTTTTAATTTAATATTAAGTTTTTAGTGAAAAGCTTAAGTGACTAATATAATTTAACTGATGAGTATTATAACAGATACATATTATGAAAACAAATCAGTTAAAAAACATATTTATATGTATTATAAAAAATGTTACCATACAAATAATTGTATGCAAATAGAGGAAATTAAATATGACATTACAACAATTAAAATATGCAATAACAGTAGCAGAAACAGGAACTATAACAGAGGCAGCCAATAAGCTGTACATTTCTCAGCCAAGCCTCACCAATGCTATACATGAATTGGAGAAGGAGATGAATATTATAATATTCAACAGAACTAACAAGGGAATCAGCATTTCAAAGGAAGGGGAAGATTTCTTGGGATATGCAAGACAGGTGTTAGAGCAGGCTGCTATTTTAGAGGATAAATACAAGGGCGACAATGGTGGCAAGAAGAAATTTTGCGTTTCAACACAGCACTATTCATTTGCGGTTAACGCTTTTGTTGATTTAATAAAAAAATTTGGTCAGGATGAATATGATTTCAGCTTAAGGGAAACACAAACATATGAGATTATTGAAGATGTAGCCAAAATGAGAAGTGAGATAGGAATTCTTTTTTTGAATGATTTTAATGAAAAGGTTATAACTAAGATTTTAAAATCATATGATTTGGAATTGTTAGAAAATAAAGAGGAAGTAATAAATAGAATACACGAAGCAGAAAAATACATTCCATTAGACAGACTTTACTTAAACCCTCAGTGTGGGTTCGCATCATGTGAGATTGGAAACAAACTTACAGAAGAAGAACAGTGGGCCAAGCTTACACTTGTAAAAGATATAGCAAAAGAAGTTTTGGGATAGTAATAACTGCAAATTAATATTTGAAATTTTTCAAGAATCTGTTACAATATACTTAACAAAAGGGCAAAAAAGTTAGATTAAACCTAACCGCCTTGTTTGTAAGATGTTCAAATAAACGCCTTTACCATCCAAAGCAAAGGGCGTTTATTTTTTTGTCAAATTATAAACTAGCGATATAACGGTACAAATAACAATGGTGTAAGTAAACAAGTCGGAATATGTAACCATGAGCTAACCTCCTTTCCGGCGATTAGCCATAACGCCCCTTTTTGCCCCTTGGGTAAGTATATTGTTTCCTATATATTTTGTATATTCTATTTTCTATATTCAGGTATTTTTAATAACAACTTAACCATTTCAATTGCTTTAAGTTTTCCTTCTTCATTTAATTGATTAAAATAATTACTGAATGATTTCTCATTAGATGTAATTGCATTATAATATTTTAATGAGCGACTAAGTAGCATGTCTAAATCATCATTTAAATCAGTAATTGAAACATCTAAAGCGGTTGATATCTTTTGCAAAGTTTCTAGTTTAGGATTCAAAATGTTAAGTTCATATTTTCTTATTGTTGCGGCAGAAATAGATGGATTGCATAATTCGCCCAGTTGTTTTTGAGTTAATCTCTTTTGCTTTCTAATGCGCTTAATATTTTCACCAACAGTCATTTTTATTCTCCTTATTGTGTAGTTAAAAAAATAGAAAAAGTCATAGAAGTGACTGCTTAAAACTATAACAGTTATTAAAGTGACTGTCAATAATAAACTAGCTAGCTGATGATATGAAGAGTAAACTTAATAGGGGTCAGTTTGTGAAAAAAAGCCTCCTTCCAATGTATTATAATGTAACTATGAAAGATTCTAATAACAGTGGATAACTAGAATCAAAAGTAGAAACATTAAAATACAAGTAGAAGGAGGTTTTTTGTTATGAAAAATTGGCAGAAAAAAGTACTTGCTGTTGTACTTGCAGTAGCACTGATTGTAACAGGCTTTGCAACATCGACTTTTATGGATGGCAACAGTAACAAAGTAGTAAAAGAAACAACAGTTTCTAAAACAAATGATAACAAGTCAGATGTGGCAAAGGTTGACACAGTATCCATTAAAGATACCAAGACTGAAAAGTCTAAAGAGCCTAATGTATCTGACAAGAAAAGTGATGTAAATAATAAGATAGGGGACCCTGATAAGAAGATTGACTATCAGAAAATTATTCATGAAACTAAAGATGAAGACTACAGAAAGAGCGTAAAACTAGCTAAGGGAAGTTTTGTAGTCGTCAGAAAAGAAAATAAGAATACCACTCCTATTCAGGAAGAACAGTGGTACAAAGATGCCAAAGCCACAGGCAGTGAAGTTATTATGGAAGATACTGTAAAGGATGATAATGGAAAAGAAGTTAAGCAGGTATCTTACAAAATAACAACAGAAGAAAAAGATATTTGGAGCATAGTAGATAATACAAACAATCAGAATGCAGTAGAAATAGCTGAACCTGTGTACAAATATTATACAAGTGAAGAATCAGTTCCATCTGCAGAAGACAACAAAGGTATGGAAAAGCAGTGGTACTTAAAAGACCAGAAACTTGAGTCAGTATGGAGCAATGAAGAATATGGAAATACTGCCGGAGAAGGCGTAGTAGTTGCCGTAATCGATACAGGTGTAGATTACAACCATGAAGACCTTCAGGATAATATATGGACTAACAGCGCAGAGGTAAGCGGAACAACAGGTGCTGATGATGACAACAATGGATATGTAGATGATGTACACGGAATTAACCTAATAGATACTAATGAAACACCTATGGATGACCATGGTCACGGAACACATGTGGCAGGTATTATTGCCATGGAAAACAACAATGTAGGCGGAGTGGGTATAGCCTACAAATCTAAGATAATGCCAATTAAGGCAGGGGGTTCAGACGGAACATTATATTCTTCAGATATAGCAAAGGGAATAGAATATGCATATAAGAATGGTGCAGATGTAATTAATATGTCATTTGGTTCATCAGCTCATTCAGCCTTAATAGAAAACGCCCTACAGGATGCATTTAATAGTTGCGTACTTGTTGCAGCGGCAGGAAATGATGGAAAACCAACAGCAGATTGTCCATTAGGAGGGCAAAATATGTATCCTGCATCATATTCTTATGTAATAGGTGTAATGGCATATGATGAAGCTAATAGCTTTGCAAGTTTTTCTAATTGGGACTATAAACCTAATGCAAATGCTGAGTATGAAGTAGTAGCTCCGGGTGTAAATATATACAGTACACTGCCTAATGGACGTTACGCAACATGGAATGGTACATCTATGGCAGCGCCTATGGTATCAGCGGAGGCAGCCATACTTAGAAGTTCATTAAAGGATAAGAGCACATACTCATCAAGATATATAATGGGACAATTAGTGGGAGCTACAGAAGATAAAATCACATACTATAATGAAGATATAAAAAAGACTTATAACTATAGTAAATTATCATTAACGGATTCCCTGACTAATAAGCCTAAGCCTAATCTTAATGTGTATGAAGTATACGCCTTCGATTCAGAGGATATATCAAAGGCCAACAATGGTGATGGAATAATCCAGCCCGGTGAAACAATAGACCTGGCAATTGGTCTTCGTAATCAGTGGGGAGCAGCTAAGAATGTTACTATCACAGTTAATGCTACAACTAATGGAATAGACAATCAGTATGTAGAATTTGTTTCAGACAAAGAAGTTGGAATAGATGATATAGGAAGTTTTGGAACACAGAACAACGGATTTAAATATAATGAATCAAAAACAGTAGTAGGTGTAGAACATCCAATAAGAATAAAAATAAAAGAAAATGCACCTAACGATTTAAACATTCAATTCAATATAAACTATAAAGCTAAAAATGGATTAGATGAAAATGATACTACTGTTTATAGACAGTCATATGACACAACCTACACTATTCATATAGTAAAGGGAACAGTGCTTTCAGGAAAAATAACTGAAGATACAACTTTGACAGCTGATAATTACTACATAATTAAAAATTCACTTCTTATACCAAAGGGAGTAACTGTAAATGTAGAACCTGGAACAAAGATACAGTTCTGGGCATCAGATCAGTATTCGGCATATGGTGATAACTACATTGCGTGCATATCAGTAAAGGGCAATATGCACTTTAATGGAACAGAAAGCCAGCCAATAGATTTATTTCCGGGAAAAGATTTTGAAGCTTATCGTGTACAGGTTGAAAAATCAGATTCAGGAACAATTGATATGAACTATGTTAATATAGAAAATCCATACATTGACATAAGTAGTGGTTCACATTTAAATTGTACACAGAATTATGATTATATTATAGAACGTAGATTTATTGATGGAGAAATAGATGAAAATAGTGCTTATAGTGCTTTTATATTTGCAGATTATTTGGAAAAATCTAGAATATCAAATATAAGAAATAAAAATAAATATGCTTACGTAAAAGGACAGTTTAAAGAAGTATTATTTGATAATTGCAGTATTACATATAATAACAATAATAATTGGCAGGATGATATAACAATTACGAATAGTACATTTCTGATAAATGAAGCAAAAATAGATGATGGCAATATAACAAAAAATATAACATCAGCTATGTGTTTTGCAGGAGATAAATATAAAACTTTGGATTATGATACAGTTAGTAAAATCAGAAGTTTAAATGGTAAAAAATATGTAATATACAAAATTAACAATCATTATTTTGATACAGATGAATATATGAAAAATTATCTGGCTATAGAAAAAGCTATAAGTAAAAATGGAGGACATATTTCTACAGTTAATTTGGATGAAAAGGGAAAAAAATTGTTATATAATTTGGCAAATGATGTACGTGGTGAAGAGTCAACTGGAACTTTTGGGGTATATAATGGGGTTTATTATGATTTTCAAAAAGAAAAAGTGTGCTCATTAAATAATGAGAATATTGATAGTGAAGTATCCGTTAGAAAATCATACCCGTTAGGTGAATATTCAATTGGTACAGTAGATGGAGATATAAGGAGTTCAGCATCTGCTTGGTTTTATGAAAACGAGTATATAATAGCTGAATATCCCGATAATGTGGAAGATATAAATATTAAAAATATAAATACAGATCCTGGTTATATAGGAATCCTTGAAAATACAAAATTTAAAAATAATGCTATATTAAATATACTTATCTGTACTGATACATCAGAATGGATGAAAGTTAGTGCACCGGCAGATAATACTTTAACATATATGGCAACGGATAATTATTGGGGAACTACAGATGAAAATCTTATTCAGAAACAGTTAGTTGATTTTGATACAAATACAAATTATGCGGATATTATTACAAGCCCATATTTAGATAAGCCATCAGAGGAAACTTATCCATGTGTTTCAGATATTTACATTACAGATAAGAATGGTGATAAGGTAGACACTGTTGGTAACGGAACATATGATGTTCATGTATTATTTAACAGAGATATGGATAAGAACACAGATCCTATGGTTTCTTACGGACCGGATGATCCATATACTGATTATACATTGAAAGGACAGTGGAATAGCAGCAGAGAATGGGTTGGTAAGATGCCGATTAAGGTTCTTATTAATCAGGGACATCAGTACTTCAGGGTTAAGGATGCTGCTGCAGCAGATGACCATTGGCTTACTACAGGAACTGATTGGGGAAGATTTGAATTCGATGTTACTGCCAGTGGAGCAGAGGCATTAACATTGCAGTCAGAAGGTAGAGTTGGAAGTATTTACCTTAACTGGACACAGGATGAATATGACACTATGGCAGGCTTTAATATTTATAGAAGTGAAACAGGGGAGGAAGGAAGCTTTAAGAAGATTAATTCATCTATTTTGTCATCAGAAGAGAAAGAATATGAAGACAAAAAAGTCGAGGCAGGAAAGAAGTATTATTATTACTTTACGGTAGTAGACACGGCAATGTCTGAATCGAGACCTTCTAATATTACAACTAATGCTTCAGTAGATGATAAACCACCGGTTATTAAACATACACCACTTAATTCCATAATTAATGGAGTAGGTGCTACTATTGCAGCTACAGTTAAGGATAATATTGGGGTACAAGGTGTAACTTTATTCTATAGAATGGAAGGCGAAGAGAACTATAAGTCAGTTGCAATGAACAACACAACAGGCATTAATTACACAGCGCACATTGATGCAGAGGATATGAATGTTGGAAATCTGCAATACTATATAGAGGCAACAGACGGTACTAATTATGCTTATAGTGGTAGTATCGGTGAACCGAATATAGTACCGGTAGAATCTAAGGCGTATATCTCAGCAGTTAGAGCTGAATCAGGTATAGTTGGAAAGAGCATAACAGGAACAGTTAAGGGTGTTAATTTCAACGAAAATGATAAAGTTGTAATTGATGACAAGGAAGTTGATACAGAATATATATCTGCTAAAGAGCTTAAATTCACATATAAGCCTGAATATATGGGAAAGAAGGATGTTCAGCTTACAGAGAATCAGGTAGTGGTATCAAGTTACAAAGAAGCTTTCGATGTTACAGATCCTAATGTAAGGGTTTATAATGAGGATACCCTACTTACTAAAGAATTAAGCAGAGAGCAATATGTAAACATTAAAACTAATTATGTTGGTGTTATTAATAGTTTGGAAGTAACATGTAGCTATGCACTTGATTTAGAAACGCAGTTAGGTTATATTAGTTGCAATGCAAGTCGTAATAAGAAAAGCTATAAGTTTAACAAGTTATATATTAATGGTGGAAATTTAGCATATTTTTCATATTATAATTTAACATATGACCCAAAATCAGAAATCGAAAGTGTGAAAATTAATGGTGTGGAAGTAGAGAATCTTGACTATGACCAGGATAGAATATCATTTATTGAACAGAGTGAATATGTTCCTGTTAAGAGTATAAAGGCTAAGAATTCAAGTGTTACATTAGACATAGGCGATTCCTTTACACCTGAGGTAACAGTATCACCGGCTAATGCTACATATCATGATTATGTTGAATATAGTTATGATTCTTCCATATTGAAACAGAACGAGGACGGTTCATTTACAGCTATTCAAAGTGGCAGAACTAAAATGTGCATAAATAGTGATGGTGTAAGTGAATATGTATACGTTACTGTTAATGAGATTCCTGTAAAGGAGATTACTTCAGAAAGCAAGAAGTATTCAGGAACTGTAGGCAATATTGTTACGATCAAGTTACAGGCTAAGCCAATAGAGTCAATAGCAACTATTAACTGGTCTTATAACGATTCAGTTAAACTTGTTCAGTCAACAGACAATGGTAGAACTTGTGTATTTGAATTAACTAAAACTGGTTCTACTACAGTAACAGCATATTATAGGGATGCTAGGTGTGAGATTCCTATTGAAATATTTAAGGATGAGGCATATGTAGAATTAAGTCAGGATATTGTAACAATGTATGCTGATGAAACATATACAGCTGATGCACAGATTAGAAACGAAACAAGTAACCAGAAGAGAAATATTCAGTGGACATCAAGTAATACGGCAGTTGCAACAGTTAATTCAGATGGAACTATTACAGCCGTAGGTAATGGATATGCAGTTGTTTCTGCATCACTTGAAAAGAGTAATCAGAAGGCTAGCATTATAGTTCTTGTTAATTCAAGTGCCACAAGCTATGAATTAGGCGACGTAAATATGGACGGAAAAGTAACGGCAGTAGATGCTATGCTTGCATTGAAACTGGCATTACTTGATAATCCTACAGATGCAATACTTGGCTTAGCAGATGTTAACGGTGACGATAAGATTACAGCAGTAGATGCTATGAGAATATTACAATATGCTACAGGAGAAATAACTCAGTTTAAGTAAGGAAGGTGTTTAGATGAAAATAAAGAATAAATTTTATCAATTCATTGTAAGCATCGTTCTTGTAGTTTCATTATTAGCAGGGGCAATAGTCCCTGCTAATACAATAGTAAAAGCAGACACAAATCCACGAATATGGACGTCTTATGAACAGAGTAATGGTGTTGTTACAATACATTATTATGGAACAGGAATAACTAATCTAAGCAGTTATCAAATGTTAATTAAATATGACAATGAGAAGCTTAGCTATAAAGAATGCAAGTTTAGCAGTGAGCTTGGATCAACAATAACATCAGCCAAAGAGAGTCAGGGTACAGTTAAAATAGCATTAATTAATGGCAATGGTTTGTCGGTAACTGATAAAGAATTGTTTGCAATTACATATACAGCTGACTTCGTAGGAAGCGAACAGTGTGTATTTAATACGAATATAAATGAAGCATATGACAGAAATCTTTCTAACATAGACTTTAATATTGATTCACAATTAACCATAAATGTTAATAACCCACTTAGTGATAATTATCAGGTTAACCTAGAAGGAACTACAGATGCTAATGCTAATGATACAGTACAGTGCAGGTTTGGCTTTAGTCGCAATGCAGGAGTAATGTCCGGAAGCTTTATTTTACATTATAATGAGGAGCAGGTAAGATTTCAGAAAGTCACAGCTAACAAAAATGTTGAAGGCTTAATTGTTTCATATAATAAGCTTGAAGAAGGAACTGTTAAGGTAGCCTATGCTTTTAATAAATGTTCTACAACAACGATGAAATTTCTGAATATGGAGTTTATACCTTTAGAGAAATCAACATATAGTAACATTTCATTATCAGATGTAACAATAACAAACGAGCAGTTGCAGGAATGCACTTTTGATGGAAGTTATGAAGCAACAATATCAACGTCAGAGCAGCAGTCAGATAATTTGTTTACGGTAAATGGTCTTGATTCAATAGATTCACAGGAAACATTTGACGTTACAATTAATCTGGCAGGCAATTCAGGAATAGCTTCAATGACAGCTTATCTTGAATATGACAAAGATATATTTGAAATACAGGATGCGTCATTTTCTGATGGGATTTTGAAAAATTCATTTACTAATGTTTCAACTTCAACTAAAGGAAAAGTTAAATTTGCTTTTATGTCAACAGACGATATAAAGGCTGACGGACAGGTTATTAAATTGACCTTTAAGGCTATAAAGAATGAGAATGTATCAGGCAAGTTCCAGCTTGTTGTAGATGAACTTACAGATTCAAACGCTACAAAACAGGAATACAATCTTGCAGATTTAACAACTAAAGTAAATAAAATCTGTATTCATAATTACATAGGACCGGATTTTCAGTGGTCAGACGATTATAGTACATGTAAGGCTGTGTACATATGCGAATATAATAGTGAGCATGTTATTAAAGTGGACTGTGATGTGGAAACAACCAGAACGGAAGCAACATGCGAGGATGATGGAAACATAACACACACAGCAACCGGAACATACAATGACCAAAAAATAACTGATGTACAAAAAGAAACAATTCCAGCCAAGGGACATGTTAAAGGCGAAGTAAAGATTGAAAATGCCACGGAAGCAACATGCGAAGAAGGTGGAAGCTATGATGAAGTAGTTTACTGTACAGTATGCAATAAGGAACTAAGTAGAAATACAGTAAAGACAGAAGCGTTAGGTCATAAATGGAATGAAGGAAAGATAACCACCCAGCCAACATGTAAGGAAGAAGGAGTGAAAACTTTTGAATGTATGGTATGTGGAAAGACCAAGACAGAGAAAGTATCAGCCTTGGGTCACGATTGGGCTGAAGACTTTACAGTAGATAAGGAAGCAACCTGTGAAGAAACAGGTCTAAAGTCAATTCATTGTAAGAGATGTGACATCAAGAAGGATGAAACAGTTATTCCAGCAAAAGGACACGTAGCAGGCGAGAAGAAAATCGAGAATGCAACAGAAGCAGTATGCGAAGCTGGTGGAAGCTATGACGAAGTAGTTTACTGTACAGTCTGCAATAAGGAACTAAGCAGAAATACAGTAAAGACAGAAGCAAAGGGCCACAAGTGGAACGAGGGCAAGGTAACCACAGAACCAACCTGTACGGAAGAAGGCGTTAAAACATTCGAATGTACAGTCTGTGGAAAGACAAAGACAGAAAAAGTAGAAGCCTTAGGACATGATTGGAACAATGATTTCACAGTAGATAAGGAAGCAACTTGTGAAGAAACAGGATTGAAATCAATTCATTGCAAGAGATGTGATTCAAAGAAGGATGAAACAGTTATTCCGGCAAAAGGACATGTAGAAGGCGAGAAGAAAATCGAGAATGCAACAGAAGCAGTATGCGAAGCTGGAGGAAGTTATGACGAAGTAGTTTATTGTACAGTATGCAACAAAGAAATAAGCAGAAAAACAATAAAGACAGAAGCAAAAGGTCACAAGTGGAACGAGGGCAAGGTAACCACAGAGCCAACATGTACGGAAGAAGGAATGAAAACCTTCGAATGTACAGTCTGTGGAAAGACAAAGACAGAGAAAGTATCAGCCTGGGGTCACGATTGGAATGAAGACTTTACAGTGGACAAGGAAGCAACCTGTGAAGAAACAGGCTTAAAGTCAATTCATTGTAAGAGATGTGACGAAAGAAAAGAAATAACAACAATTCCAGCCAAGGGTCATGTTAAAGGCGAAGTAAAGATTGAAAATGTCACGGAATCCACATGCGAAAAAGGTGGAAGCTATGATGAAGTAGTTTATTGTACAGTCTGCAATAAAGAGTTAAGCAGAACAACAGTAAAGACAGAAGCAAAGGGTCATAAATGGAATAATGGCAAAGTTACAACAGAGCCAACTTATGCAGAAGAAGGAGTGAAAACTTATACTTGTACAGCTTGTGGCGCAACAAAAACTGAAGTTATTCCAAAAAGAAATATGGAATATACAGTTGGAAGCACCTATCAGGACATTTCAACTAACGCTATTTATCGCATAACTGTAATTAATCAGCAGGTTGAATATGTTTGCCCAATTGATAAGAAGCTTAAGAAAGCAACAATACCATCACAGATTAGGATAGGAAATGTTACTTACAAGGTTACTTCGATTGGTAATAATGCATTTAAGAGGTGCAAGAATCTTTCAAGCATTACAATAGGTAATAATATAAGTAAGATAGGAAATAAAGCATTCTACAACTGCAAAAAACTTAAAAAGATTAAAATTAAATCAAAGAAGTTAACTTTAAAGAAGATTGGAAAATCTGCTTTTAAGAAGATTAATAAGAAAGCCAAGATAAGCGTACCAAAGAGTAAGAAGAAATCTTACAAAAAGATGCTTACCAAAAAAGGTTTGAGTAAAACAGTTAAAATTAAATAATAAGAGTGAAAGATGCTACATTTAAGAGAAATGTGGCATCTTTTTGATAACACATCAAAGAAACAGCCCAGTTTAAACCACATTAGCAATTAAATCCATCATAAAAGTAAAAAAATAATAGAGGACGCTATCACAACATCCTCTATTATTTAACAAATTTCAATTTTATATTGTTATCCATCCAAATGCATTTGCGATTGAACTTAATAGTATTATTGCCGCAAATAATGGACAGAGATATTTAATCATGAAATTGAAAATCTTCTTTCTGCGGAATGTACCTTCCCCATGAAGTACTTCTTCTTCAATCTTCCTAAGTCCAATTACTTTTGAAACAAGTAAGCATGTAGCAAATGCAGCAATTGGCATCATTACAGAATTAGTTAAGAAATCGAAGAAATCTAAGAATTGCATTCCAATAATCTTAACGCAGCCTAAAGGACCATAGCCTAATGATGAAAGACTTCCAAGAACAAGCATAATTCCACCAAGAATGATTGTTGACTTCTTTCTGTTCCATCCGAATTGGTCCTCAAATGTTGAAACAGCACTTTCTGTTAATGCAATTGAGCTTGTAAGTGCAGCAAATAGTACTAATGTGAAGAAAAGAATACCAACAACCATGCTAAGTCCCATACTTTCGAACATCTTAGGAATTGTAATAAACATAAGTGAAGGACCTGCCTTTAAGGCTTCAGGGTCGCCACCTGAGAAGGCGAAAACTGCAGGAATTATCATAAGTCCGGCCATAATAGCAATGGCAGTGTCAAAGATTTCTACATTTCTGGTAGACTCTTCTATAGATATATCTTTTTTCATATATGAGCCAAATGTAATCAAAATACCCATTGCAATAGACAGTGAATAGAACATCTGTCCCATAGCTGCAACTACAGTCATCCATGAGAAGTTCTTAACATTAGGAACAAGAAAATATTTTACACCGGCCAAAGCGCCCGGTCTTGTTACCGAATAAATCATAATAATAAAAGAAAGAACTACAAGGATAGGCATCATAAATTTTGAAACACGTTCAATACCATTTCTAACTCCGGCATAAATAATTGCTAAAGTTATAAAAGTAAATATAATAAAACAAACTTCAGCGGAAAAACCACCTGAAATAAAACCGGTGAAATAATCATCTCCGGCCAAAAGTTTGCTGTCACCAATAATATATTCGGCAAGATATTTAATAACCCAGCCACCGATAACAGAATAGTACGGAACAATAAGTATAGGAATGATGGCATTAATCCATCCGCCTAAAGATACAAACTTAGAGTTACTAAATGATTTAAAAGCACCAACAGGGCTTTTCTTAGTCATACGACCAATAGAAGTTTCAGCTACAATCATTGTATATCCGAAAGTAAGGGCCAGAATAATATATACCAATAGGAAAATACCACCGCCATATTTTGCAGCAAGATAAGGAAATCTCCAAATATTTCCCAGTCCTACAGAAGCCCCTGCAGCTGAAAGAACGAAGCCTAGCTTTCCGGAGAAAGAGCTTCTTTTGTCATTGTGTTTTTTCATAATATTTTTACCTTTCTTATTACCTTTTTAGGTGTATTTAGAAAGCATAACATATAGTAAGAAAAAATACAATTTATAAAAATAAAAAAGAGAATGTTAGTAATTGACAATATGGTATTTTTACCATATTATTAGGAAGACTTGTAGCAGGTATGGGAATGCAGCTGAAAATTGAATTTGTTCCAATGAAGTCACAGTTGCGAAAATAACCTGAATGAGTTAAGCTTATATCCGTATAAATTATATTAGATTAGCAAAAGATATGGAGAAAAGTTATGTTATATATTATGAGACACGGAAAAACAGATTGGAATGCCAAGCATAAGCTTCAAGGTCGTACAGATATTCCATTAAATGAAGAAGGCATTCAGATGGCAGAGCAAGCCAAAGAAAAATATAAAGATGTTAATTTTGACATATGCTATTGCTCACCGCTTGTTAGGGCAAAGCAGACAGCCGAAATTGTTTTGGAAGGAAGAAACATTCCTATTGTATATGACGACAGGCTTATGGAAATGTGTTTTGGCGTGTATGAAGGTGTAACACATCCGTCTCAGATAGAGGGAAGCCCTATTAGAAAGTTGTTTAAGGATCCGGCTAATTATCCGGGTGTGGAAGATGGAGAAACTTTTGATGATTTGTTTGCCAGAACAGGAAGTTTTCTTAAAGAAGTAGTTCAGCCACAGTTAGATGCAGGTAAGGATGTTATTATTGTGGGACATGGAGCAATGGATTCAAGCATTGTGTGTCAGGTGCAAAATATTCCGTTGGAAAAATTCTGGGACGCAGGCATTGAGAACTGTAAATTAATGAAATTGCTTTAAGGTTGATAGCAAAAAAATTTAATAAAGTATAAAATAAGACTTGAATTTTAATATTAATAAAAAACTAGAAGTGAAGAAATAATAGAAAATATTTTTAAATAAGTATATAAAAAACAGAGGTGCGTCTTGCTTTCATTAAATTAAACATCTAACAAGCAAACAAAACATCGTCCTCTGTTTTTTTGTGCCAAAGCACATATGAATATTATTTTATAAAAATAACTAATTAACAACCAAAGTTAAAGAATTTGCAAATAGCGTTAAATAACTGGTCGCAACTATTGAATTTAAAACACATAGTTTCGTCCTCCTTATTTTAAGATTTGTACTGGCCAATTACAAAAAGAATTGTAACAATTTTGTAATATTTAAGCAATAGGAGGTCATTGGAATAAGTGTCGTTATTTACCAAATTATATGCTCACTAAATTCTATATTTACCAAAGGTTTAAAACGTGCTGAAGTAAAAGACTTACAGCTGTTATTCCAATCCAACAACAACCGCCTAAGAGAATAGGTTTTCCTCCGTTTTTTATAAGCTTAACAACGTTGCAGCCAAGTCCAATGGCAGCCATGGCAAGAGTAATAAAGAATTTACTAAGCTCTTTAAGTGGTGCAAATACTGATGATGGAACACCAAGACTTATGGCAATTGTTGTAATAAGAGAAGCAACAATAAACCACAAAATAAACATAGGAAAAGCTTTCTTAAAACTAAATCCACCTTCATTTGAATTGCTACCTGACTGTTTTGCCCTAAATAAAGCGAGAACCAAAGTAATAGGAATTATTGCAAGAGTTCTTGTAAGCTTAACTGTAACGGCTTTATCAAGTGTCTGAGTTCCAAGGTTCCACATACTGTCCCAAGTAGAAGCAGTAGCTGTAACTGATGAAGTATCATTAACAGCAGTGCCGGCAAATATACCAAAGGCTTCACCGGATGTTGTATCAAAGCCTAAGAAATGTCCAAACATTGGAAACAATAAAGCAGCTAAAACATTGAAAAAGAAAATAACAGAAATAGCCTGAGCTACTTCGTCATCATCTGCATCAATAATAGGTGCTGTTGCAGCAATGGCAGAACCACCGCAAATAGAAGATCCTACACCGATTAAAGTACTGATATTTGAATCAATGTGCATAGCTTTGTGAAGTGCGAATGCTATAATCAAAGATGTGGAAATTGTACAAATAATTATTGGAAGTGATTGCTTTCCGGTACTAAATATTACGTTAAGATTAAGACCGAAGCCCAATAAAATAACTGCATACTGAAGTATCTTTTTTGATGTAAAAGTAATTCCCAGTTTGAAAGTTTTTCCTGGTTGCCAGAATAAAGCAATAACCATACCGGCAATGATAGCAATAACGGCACTTCCAATAATAGGAAAGATTTTGCCAAGTATCCAGGCAGGAATTGCGATTGCAAGGCAAACTAATAAGCCTTTGCATTTTCCTTTTATAAGGTTCATTTAAAATCTCCTTTGTGAAAAGTATTTTTGAAATTTAATCGTAAATTATAGTTACAAGCTATAGAGCAGGAACTATTTCAACATAAATCTGGTCAAATTTGTCTATCAAATCTTTTGTGATATGTTCCTGTAATTTTTTGAAATCCTTGATTTTTATAGTGTCATTTTTGCTTTTAACGTAGACTTCAATCCATGTTTTACGCCCTGTTTGTGTAACATCTAAGAAATCAAGACTATATTCATAATTGCTAATGTCCTTATTTACAACTTCTCTGATTTCATCCATAATCTGTTGGTCAGGCGAGAATAAAACCAATTCCTTTAAGTTTTTGATAATCTGCACAATTGGCTCTTTTACAAGGAATAATGCAACAATAATTGCCACAGAAGAATCTATGTAAGGGATAATAAAATTAATTGGGCTGTGTGTAAGGAAAATCTGGAACAAAAATGCAACTGAAATTCCAAGAGTACTTACAATGTCAACCTTCCACAAATAAAGCTCTGATTTAATTATCATTGAGGAATAGTTACGGCTAAGATAATGAAGGACAAGGTACATAATTATGCAGCACACGCAAAGAGAAGCTTCATATATAAGAACGTTTGTGGCATCAACTGTGTGTCCACCGTGAAGTAAAACTGTAATGTTGTTTGTAATCATATTGATAACTACAATAAGTAAAACAATATATTTTACAAGAACAAGTAATGATTCAATTTGAGAAAAACCATAAGGTTTCTTTTCAGAAACAGGTTTGTATAGAAAAGGAACCAAAATAAACATTGGAAGCAATAGTAATAAGTCAAACAAGTCAAATATGCCGTCAGTCATTACGGTTTTTGAACCTAAGACAAAGGAAGCGATGATTTCAAATATTGTAAAAGTAATGGTGCCTCCCAGTGACAGCCTTAAAATTTTGTTCTCCGTTTTGTACTTTTGTTGGTCCATAATAAATAAAAAATCCTTTCTTTTTCTTCTCAAATATAATAAATCGGGTATAATACAATAGTCAATAGATAATTATAAATAAAAAATTGCTTTCCAAAGTATTTATGTTGGAACCATAAAAATGTTATGATATTATAAATAAAAAGCGAAACGGAAAATAATCAATATAGTGAAATGGAGGATTAGATATGGACAAAAAAGCAATATATAATTTAAGTTACGGAGTATTTATGGTATCAACTAAGGCAGGTGAAGTGGCTAACGGTTGTATTACAAACACTTGTATTCAGGTAGCAAGCAATCCTGTAAGAATAGCAATTTCGGTATTGAACAGTAACTACACTTGCGATTTGATTAAAGAAAGTGGTATTTTTGCAGTAAGCATTTTGGACAATGATTGTACATTTGAAACAATAAAACATTTTGGTTTTCAGTCAGGAAGAGATGTGGACAAGTTTGGAAACATTACACCACCTACAGATTGTAATGATGTACCATATCTTGGCTGGCAATCCTGCGCAGTTATTAGTGGAAAAGTTGTTGAGCAACATGATCTTGGAACACACACATTATTTATTGCAGAAGTTGTTGATGCAAAGGTATTAAGCGATAAAGAACCTATAACTTATGCAAAATATCAAAATGAAATAAAGCCGAAAAACAATGCAGCATCTGCAAAAGAAGATGGCAAAAAAATTGTTGGTTGGAGATGTAAGATTTGCAATTATGTTTATGAGGGAAGTAAGTTGCCGGAAGATTATGCTTGTCCGTTATGCGGTCATGGAGCAGATGATTTTGAGCCAATATATGAAAGCTAACTGTTGTGCCCAAAGGTAATTATTCCACCATTGTGTAAGCACAGGTTGAATAATTACCTTTAGGACACTGTCATTTTATAAAAATTTATTTTTCAAGAAGCTGATTCAAAAAATCCATTAAATTATCAGCCAATACTAATTTATTTACTTTTTCAGGCTTTTCAAGAGTTTGAACAATACCATTATAAAGTTCCATAAATTTTTTCCTGTCATTTTGCTGAACAGCCAGCATAAGAACAATATGTAGAACATGGTCATCCCATTGTATACCCGATTCACTTGTGAGAACGCAAATCATTGTATGGGTAGCATTCATGTCAAGGGCATGTGGAATTGCAAAAGTATCAAAAAAGCAAGTTGATGAAAGTTGCTCACGTTCTAAAACAGATTCAACAAAACCTTCTTCACACAATCCATAATCAATAACATTTTGTCCTAAAAATCTAATAACATCTTCTTTATTTCCAAAATCATTAGACTTGAAGAAAAGTTTTTCATCGAAAAAAGAGGACAAAATATTGTTGCGTTTAATTTTTTGCTTATTTTCCAAACATTTGTGAATGGCATTATCAACATTTATTTGGTCCATCATTGTAAAAAATGGAGAAACAACAATAACTTCTTTGCCGATGAGGTTTAACGGTTTTGTTGTTACAATTAAATCTGAATAAGCATTAATCAAAGCAGAACGATTATCAGTTGTAAATAATTTTAAAGTAATAAAATTCTGATAATTGTCTAATAATTTCTTTTCAATATTCGAATTAATATGATGGTAATCATGACATAAAAGCAGTACGGAAACTTTATCTGAATCACTGTTGGAAGATTCAATTAAGTAACCTATGTGTATGCTAATATATCCAATCTCAGAGTCAGCAATGCTAATATTATATTTTTTATTTAATTTCTGAGCAATGCTAACAGAAACATCATATATAAAAGGACAATTCTTTTTTATGTTATTTAAAAAGTCATTGCCTGAAGACTGTATACTGTTTGCTCTCTTAATTAAACCATGTATATGTAGGGCAAAACTATAAAGATATTCATCAAAGTTAATTTCCAACATATAAGAAGAAAATACATTTAACAAAATTTCACGGATTTCTTCAATAAAATCAGATGTCAAAATATCCTGTGAAACAGATTGTGCATCATTGCTTATAGGTTTGATTATGCCTTCAAGAAGTGATGAAATATAAAAAATATCATCTTCAGAAGGATCAATATTGCAATGGGCTGAGTACTGAGTGCATATTTCTGTAGCAATTTTTGATTCTACAGTTTCAGCCTTATCACTAATATTTCTTAAAGGTTCTGAAACATAGTGGTCGGTACGCATACGGTAAAGAGCAATAGTTATGTTTACAATTATGTTGTTGTAGTAAGCATTGTCGACGTAATAGTGATACTTATTGATTGAATTAAGAATAATAATTTTAATTTTGTCAACGTCAATTCCTTCAAAATAATTATTCAAATTATCAATACTGTTAAAGGCAGGATTGATTTCATCAAAAATAATTTTGTTTAAATATTTTCGCTTATTTAATTCATTTCCTGAAACAAAAACAGTATTATTAGTTCTGACTATTTTTAAATCAAAATCAGAAAGAGTATCATTAATCTTTTTAAAGTATTTTTCTAAAGTTGTGGTACTTATGTAAAGAACCTCTGCCAAATCATCAATGTTATAATGAGGATTATGGAAAAATACTTTTTTGACAATAATATGTTCTAAATTCTGCTCTTTTTCAATGGCGGTAAAATCCATTGTTTTATACAGATTATCATCAATCTTATAGCCTCTGTTAGTAGAAAGTATTAAATGCAGTACTTTGTTAATGGCAGAAACTTCAGATTGAATAGTTCTAAGTGAAACATTAAGAATCAGACTTAGAGATTTACCTGTAATGAAAGTATTGGAATTATGTATTTCCTTAATTATTTTTTTCTGACGATCAGTAAATCTATTCATACAAATATCTCCTTAAAAATATAAAATGTAATCATAAATTATTAAAGTAATTAAATTATACAACATTAGAAAAATACAGGCAAATATATAGGTGCGGTGTACACCGCAAAAGATGATTTGTAAATGAAAAATTTATAAAATATAATAATGGCATAAACAAAAAACGAAAGGAGAAAGCAATGAATAGAGAAGAAGCACAGATGGTTGCTTTTCAGCTTATAAGTTATGCAGGAGATGCATTTTCATCATTCTTTAAAGCAGTTGAAAAAGCCAGAAATGGTGAGTTTGATGAGGCTGATGAGTTAATCAAAAAAGGAGAAAGTGAATTAACAAATGCTCACAATGCACAGACAGAGTTGCTGGCAAAGGAAGCTCAGGGAAAAGATATTGAGTATAGCATAATGTTAGTTCACGCACAGGACCATTTAATGACAACAATAATGTATGAACGTGTGGCAAAAGAGTTTATAACATTGTATAAGGAGAAATTAAGTTAATGGACAAAAAGTTTTTATGGGGAAGTGCCACTGCAGCATATCAATGTGAAGGCGCATGGAAAGAAGGCGGTAAGGGAATGTCTAACTGGGACACTTTCTGCCACAGTGAAAAAAACAATGTTAATCCTGTTACCGGCGATGTGGCAAATGACCATTATCACAGATACGAAGAGGACATTAGAATGTTAGCGGAAGGTAATCAGAATGCTTACAGATTTTCAATAGCCTGGACAAGAATTATTCCAAATGGAGTAGGCAAAGTAAGCAGAGAGGGAATAGATTTTTACAACAGAGTAATTGATACATGTAGAAAATATAATGTTGAACCCTTAGTTACTTTATATCATTACGATTTGCCACAACCAATGTTTGAACAGGGTGGCTGGGAAAACAGAGCCACAGTTGATGCATATGAAGAATATGTAAAAGTATGTTTTAAAGAGTTTGGAGATAAAGTTAATTACTGGGCAACAATTAATGAACCAAATTATGAAACACTTTGCTGTTATGGTTTTGGAAACTACCCTCCTAATGTTAAAAACTTGGAAAGACGTTGGAAAGCAATGTATCACTTAATGTTGGCAAGTGCAAGAGCCATTAAGGCATATAGAAATATGGGCTTTAAGGGAATGATTGGACTTGTAAGTGACAGTTATCCTATTGAGATTTTAAAAGATAATGAAGGTTATAGAGAAGCTAAAAGATTAGCTGATATTTTCTTTAATACATCTGTTAATGATACTTGCATAAAGGGATATTATCCTGATGAATACGTGTCACATCTTACAAAGTTAGGATATGATTTATCATATATGTTAGAGGAAGATAAGGAAGTATTTCAAGAAGGTACAGTTGATTACCTTGGAGTTAATGCCTATTGCAGATTTTTAGTTAAACCTTGTTCAGGTGGAGAAACAAAAATGGAAGCAAATAATACAGGTGATTCATCTAAAAACGAAGAGATGGAAATCAAGGATTGGTGTGCTTTAGATGATGATCCAAATACAGAAAAAACTCCTTGGGGAACTGAAATTTATCCTAAGTCAGTATATGATATGCTTATGGAGTTTAAAGAACTATATCCTGACACACCTATTATAGTTACAGAAAATGGTTTAGGTGAATATGATAAGGTGGAAAACGGAGAAATCCATGATCAATATAGAATTGATTTCTTACAGGGATATGTAGATTGGATTAAAAAGGCTATAGACAATGGTTGTGATTGCAGAGGGTATTTTGTATGGTCAACAATGGATGTGTATAGTTGGATAAACGGATACAAAAAGCGTTACGGCTTAGTATACATAGACTTTGATGATAATTGTAAGAGAATTCCAAAAGACAGTTATCATTGGTATAAAAAATTTATAAATGAAAAAGGAGGAAGTTACAATGGAAAAAATTAGTAACTGGATTGAAAAGAAGATA
>ERZ773235.1773-NODE-1773-length-20748-cov-13.444691_pt1 | contig 20748 bp, 19 predicted proteins | sample MGYA00580522_ERZ773235 | MGnify/ENA primary metagenome ERZ773235 (study PRJEB29015, sample SAMEA2737797) | human gut metagenome | biome: human gut; feature: human-associated habitat; material: faeces | place: China | collected 2012 ...
GCTGGTTGTCGATACGGCGGGAATCGTGGCGCTCCGTGCCGATGATGAACAGGCCCCCTGCCTCGCGGACCTTGTCCGCCTCACCGCTGATCTCTTCGCGGTGCTTTTCAAGGGCCTTGGCGAACATATCGCGCGCGTCGAGGATCTCCTTGTTGTCGGTCTCGGCGTAGCCGGTCGCCTCGGCGATGAGCTCGTCGCTGAGACCGGCCTTGCGCAGATCGGTCTTTGCCATGTACTCGGCGTTGCCGCCGAGCATGATATCGGTACCACGGCCGGCCATGTTCGTCGCGACCGTGACTGCGCCGAGCTTACCGGCCTGCGCGACGATCTCGGCTTCCTTTTCGTGGTTCTTCGCGTTTAAGAGGTTGTGCTTGATGCCCTCGCGGGAGAGCAGATACGAGAGCTTTTCGTTCTTTTCGATCGACACCGTACCGACCAGCACGGGCTGGCCCTTGGCATGGCAGGCCTTGACCTGCTCGATAACAGCGCGGTACTTTGCTGCCTCGGTTTTGTAGACGACGTCGGGGTCATCGATACGGGCGATGGGGCGGTTCGTCGGAATTTCAATGATGTCGAGGTTGTAGATCGTGCCGAATTCCTCTTCCTCGGTGAGCGCCGTACCGGTCATACCGGAGAGCTTGCCGTACAGGCGGAAGTAATTCTGGAACGTGATGGTCGCAAGCGTCTTGCTTTCTCGCGCGACCTCGACATGCTCCTTGGCCTCGATGGCCTGGTGCAGACCGTCGCTGTAGCGGCGGCCGAACATCAGTCGGCCGGTGAACTCGTCGACGATGACGACCTGACCGTCCTTGATGACATAGTCGATATCGCGCTTCATCGTGCCGTGGGCCTTGATGGCCTGGTTGATGTGGTGCGCGATGGTGGAGTTTTCGGGATCGGAGAGGTTTTCAAGGCCGAAGTATTCCTCGGCCTTCTTCACGCCGCGGGCGGTGAGCGTCGCGGTCTTGGCCTTTTCGTCGACGATGTAGTCGGCGTCGATGTTGACGTCTTCCTCTTCCTTGTCGTCGCTCTCGGCAATGACCTTCTTGCGGAAGCCGCGTACAAGGTTTTCCGTGCGGGAATACATCTCCGTGGACTTTTCGCCCATGCCGGAGATGATGAGCGGCGTGCGCGCCTCATCGATCAAAATGGAGTCGACCTCGTCGACGATGGCGAAGGCATGTCCGCGCTGGACGAGCTCGCTTGCGTAGATGGCCATGTTATCGCGCAGATAGTCAAAGCCCATCTCGTTGTTCGTGCCGTAGGTGATGTCCGCAGCGTAGGCCTTGCGGCGCTCCTCGCTCGTGAGGTCGTGGACGATCAAGCCGACCGTGAGGCCTAAGAAACGGTGGACTTTGCCCATCCACTCGCTGTCTCGCTTGGCGAGGTAGTCGTTCACGGTGACGATGTGGACGCCGTTGCCGTTCAGGGCGTTTAGGTACGCGGGCAGCGTTGCCACCAACGTTTTGCCTTCACCGGTCTTCATCTCGGCGATGCGGCCCTGATGGAGCACCACGCCGCCGACGAGCTGCACGCGGTAGGGGTACAGCCCCAGCACGCGGCGGGACGCCTCGCGCACGGTGGCAAACGCCTCAGGCAGAATGTCGTCGAGCGTTTCGCCGCTTTGCAGACGCGTCTTGAACTCCGGCGTTTTGGCCTGCAGCTCCGCGTCGCTCATCGCCTTGTATTCGTCCGCCATCGCTTCGATCTTGTCGACGATGGGGTAGATGCTCTTGAGCTCACGGTCGCTGTAGGAACCGAACATTTTACTAAAGAAACCCATATTCAAAACTTCCTTTCGTGGGAGCATAATGACACGCCTACAAGTATAGCATCCCTCTGCGCGATATGCAAAGGAAAATTTGCTGTATAATATGAATGGATTGTAAATAAATTCCGCCGCTGCGTCAGGCATGGCTTGCACTCTATATAGCTGCTGTGGTAAAATACAAAGCAAGATAGTACAAAGCGACGAAATGCCCTCCGACGGCGGAGGACAGAAGCATAAGGAAGAAGTTTTTTCTCATCTAAGGAGGATATTCGCATGAAACTGCACTTTTACGGGGCCGACCGCTGCGTGACCGGCTCCTGCCACTGCCTGGAGATAAACGGTAAGAAGATCCTCGTCGACTGCGGCTTACAGCAGGGCCGCGACGAGCTCGACAACCGTTATCTCGCTTTCGCTCCCGGCAATATCGATATTCTGCTCGTCACCCACGCGCACATCGACCACACGGGCCGTATCCCGCTGCTGGTGAAAAACGGCTTCCACGGTCGCATCCTGACGACACGCCTGACAGCAGATTTGATGAAGATCATGTTGCTCGACTCCGCTCACATTCAGGAGAGCGACGCTGAGTACGAAAACCGCAAGGGCGAGCGCGCGGGCCGCGAGCATGTCGATCCGCTCTACACCGAGCAGGACGCGCTGGACGTCTTCAAGTACGTGACGACCTGCGAGTATAAAGAAAAGGTCGACCTCTGCGAGGGTGTGAGCGCGGTGTTCACCGACGCGGGCCATCTGCTCGGTTCCGCGTCCATCACGCTTGAGCTGGAAGAAAACGGCGTGCACAAGACGATCGTCTTCTCCGGCGATATCGGCAACGTCGACCAGCCTATCATCCGCGATCCGCAGCTTCTCAAAAAGGCCGACTACGTCGTGATGGAGTCGACCTACGGCGACCGCAACCACACCGAGGTCTGGAGCTATACCGACGAGCTTGCCGAGATCATCGACGAAACGCTCGGCAAGGGAGGCAACGTCGTCATCCCGTCGTTCGCCGTGGGCCGCACGCAGGAGCTTTTGTACTTTATCCGCGAGATCAAGGATCAAAAGCTCGTCAAGTCGACGCCGAACTTCCCCGTGTACATCGACTCGCCCCTTGCCAAGGCGGCGACGACTGTGTTCTGCGGCGACCTGCACGGCTATCTCGACGAGCAGGCGCTCGAGCTTGTGAAGGACGGCACGCACATGTTCACCTTCCCCAACCTCAACCTTGTTGAGTCGAGCGAGGAATCGAAGATGCTCAACATGGACACGACACCCAAGGTCATCATTTCCGCCTCCGGTATGTGCGACGCCGGCCGTATCCGCCATCACCTCAAGCACAACCTCTGGCGCGCGAACAGCGCGGTCGTGTTCGTCGGCTTCCAGTCGCCCGGCACGCTGGGCCGCAGATTGCTCGACGGCGTTGAAAAGGTCAAGCTCTTCGGCGAGGAGATCGCCGTTAAGGCGAAAATCGTCAATTTCCAGGGCCTGTCGTCTCACGCCGATCACGATCATCTCGTCCAGTGGATCAAGGCATTCGACCCGAAGCCGACGCACGTGTTCGTCGTCCACGGCGACGAGGACGTTGCGCCCGTGTTTGCCGAAGAGCTCAATTCCCTCGGCTTCCATGCGCACGCGGCCAAGTTTACCGAGTGCTACGACCTTGCTGCGAACGAAATGGTCAGCGAGGGCTACATTTCCGAGCGCAAGCGCACGGCGCAGAAGTCCCGCGCCGACAACCTCTACGCCAAGCTCGTGGCGGCAGCGGAGTCGCTGCTTGAGTTTGCCAAGCGCTGCAAGGGCAGACCCAACAAGGACATTTCTGCGCTCACCGGCCAGATCATCAGCCTGATCGAGCGCTTCCGCGAGTGATTTGAGATACACAACAAAAGGTACTTCGCGCGATAAAAGCGCGAAGTACCTTTTCTGAGAGGAGAAGACGATGGAGCTTGCCAAAAATCAGGAGCATACCGTCACCATCGAGGGCTATGGCGAGGGCGGCATGGGCGTTGCGCGCATCGACGGGCGCGTCGTGTTCGTCCACGGCGCGCTGCGCGGCGAGAAGTGCCGCGTGCTCATCTTAAAGACGCTCAAGAGCGTCGCCTTTGCCAAAGTGCTTGAGGTGATCGAGCCGTCGAGCGAGCGCATCACGCCGGACTGCCCGTACTTCCCGCGCTGCGGCGGCTGCACGTACCGCCACATCCGCTATGAAGAAGAGCTGCGGCTGAAAAAGCAGCGCGTGCAGGACAATTTGTCCCGCATCGGCGGCAGTGATGTGACCGTTGAGGAGATCTTAGGCGCGCGGGACACGCTGCGCTACCGCAACAAGGCGCAGTATCCCGTGTCGAAGGACGGCGCGGTCGGCTTTTACCGCGCCCGCACGCACGAGGTCATCGAGTGCGAGCACTGCTTATTGGTCAAGCCCGAGGCCGACGCCGCGGCGGAGGCGCTGCGCGAATATATGCAGTCCTGCCGCGTCGCGGGCTATGACGAAAAGACGGGCCGCGGCCTTGTCCGCCATCTCTACGTCCGCTCGAACGCGGCGGGGGAGAGCCTTGTCTGCGTGCTCGTGAACGGAGATAAATTGCCGAAAGAAGACCGGCTTGTCGCGCTCCTGCGCGATGCGTGCCCGAAGTGCACCGGCATCGTGCTGGGCACGAACACGAAAAAGGGCAACGTCATCCTTGGCGACCGCTACCGCACGCTCTGGGGGAGCGACCGGCTTGAGGATACGCTCTGCGGCAAGACGTTCCGGCTGAGTGTGCCGTCGTTTTATCAGGTCAACCGCGTACAGGCCGAGCGGCTCTACGCGAAAGCCATCGAATTTGCGAGCCTCACGGGGCAGGAGACGGTGCTCGACCTCTACTGCGGCGCGGGCACGATCACGCTCGCGCTGTCGGATCACGCGAAGAAAGTCCTCGGTGCGGAGATCGTCCCCGAGGCCATCGACGACGCGCGCGAAAACGCCGCGCGCAACGGCGTTAAAAACGCGGAGTTTTTCTGCGGCGATGCGTCCGATGTGGCAAAAAAGCTCGCGCGCGAAAACCTGCGCCCCGACGTCATCACCGTCGACCCGCCGCGCAAGGGCTTGGCCGCCGACGTGGTGGAGAGCATCGCCGAGATGCAGCCGCAGCGGGTCGTGTACGTCTCGTGCGACAGCGCGACCATGGCGCGCGACGTGAAGCGCTTAGCAGACCTCGGCTACACCGCCCAGCGCGCCTGCGCAGTGGACATGTTCCCAAGGGCGGATCACGTCGAGACTATATGTTTATTGTCCAAACTTAATGCGAAGCAACATATCGAGATTAACTTGGATATGGACGAGCTGGATTTGACCGATGCGGAAAAGAAAGCCACCTACCAAGAAATCAAAGATTATGTGTTGGAGCACAGCGGCTTGAAAGTTAGCAGCTTGTATATCGCACAGGTAAAACAGAAGTGCGGTATCATTGAGCGTGAGAACTACAATAAGCCGAAGTCTGAGGACGCTAAACAGCCGCAATGCCCGCCAGATAAAGAAAAAGCAATCAAGGAGGCATTGACGCACTTCGGCATGATTTAAGGAGGGCGGATATGACGTATTTGATTTCTTGTGAGTTCAACATGGATATCGCTTGTGTGGAACTGAAATTCAACGACGGCAGTATGATTGCCATTGACACCATTGCCGTGGAGAACGAGGTTGCCGACAATATGTATCAGCGGTCAGAGTTGGACTGGCTGATCTACAATGCGCCGTTGGAGTACGCCGATCTGATACTGAACGGCGATCCGGAGAAGTATCTGAAAGCGGTCACGCAGTATAAGCCGTTGGATAGCTGACATGGAAACAGCCCGTAGGACGTCAAAATCCTACGGGCTGTGTTTTCAGCCATATTTTAACTGTATTATCTTCTGTAATTCACAACCTCACCTGTTTTCTCCTGGCTAATCAGCATTCCAGAAGTATCAAAAGTGTATCTGAATACATAGCTTGTGCCGCCAATTGTGAAGGAACTTGTTGCGGGAGAGAAGAATGTGGAGGTAATGCTTTCTACATCCCAAAGTAGATTTCCCGTATCACTCACAGAAAGCTTTCCACCAAGAGACCCGTTGACAGAGTAGTATTCTTGGGGTTTCCCTGCATTAGGCTCACATACCAACAACATTGCGGTGTAGTTGTCCCGTACCATAGGCGTCAGTTCATCACTGGAAATTTCCCAGATGTTATTATCAAACAGATAATTCAATACTCCGGCAATTTCATATCTACCGCCTGCACTCTGATCTTCATTAGCAAGTCTCGGAACAGCGTACGCAGACAAATAGATATTTCCGTTATATTCAATCATATCGGTAATGTAATAGTAAGAATCTTCATCGCCATAGGAGAAGGACTCTGTAATATTACCTTCGCGGTCAACCTTAACGATTTTTGCGTGCTCATTCGTCATATAGCTACCGAGCTGAACCATGTAACCATCTTCAAACCGAGCTGCATTCCAAATCCCGTAGTTACCTACTTCGGTTTTATGGAAGTAGGTTTCTTTTCCATCCACCGTATACTGGCTAAGACAGAAATATTTCAGATCACCACGGCTGATTACGGCATAGCTGCCATCAGCATTTTCCAAAACGGAAGCGATGTATTCATCGTCAAATCCGTTATTGAGCATGTGTTTCCAAACGAGATTACCATCTAAGTCGATTTTAGCCATCCATGCATGGGAAATTTGAGTACTGGACCAAGTGTCGGTTCTACCGTAGGCAATTACACCATCCGATACGATGCTATAATCTTCAATCCAAAAATCGGAAATAGAAACACTCCAAAGCAAGTTATCTCCATCGTATTTCTCGAGATAGCTCTTATCGTGCACCTCTAAGCCAAGAGATTCATCTTCTTTGTATTCCGAATGGTATTTATAGTGTACGCCTGTTTGTGTGGCACCAATAAAACCACCGGTATAATTTTTATAATTCCAAAGATTTTCAATATCCTCTGGTGTTGGATTGTCTTGAACAATCTCGTAACCACCGATATTATCGGAAGAAATACTGTTTCGAATCACTTCGGCGGTCTTAGAATAAGTGAACGACTTCGTTGTAATATCACGATACACTTCCTTAATCTCACCACGAGTAAGTCCTTCCGTAGACATACCATAGTCATTAAAGAATTGAACAGCAGCTTTATATTCCTTTGCTTCAGCAACAACCGCAAAGGAACCGAAGCAAACGGACAGGACTAAGACCATGCAGGCAGCGATTGTACCCCATCTAAACCAAATTGGCTTATTTCGAGATTTCTTTGCAACGGGAGCTGCTTCGGCAATGTGTCGATCATCAATTTCTCCAAAAATGTCTAAAAGACGTTTGTTTTTCATAACGTTATACCTTCTTTCTCCAATACAGATTTAAGTTTACCTCTTGTACGGAAAAGGGTAACTGTCACTTTGCTTTCAGAAAGGCCATATTCATCTGCAATTTCTTTTACGGGACTCATATAAAAATAACGACGAACAAATATTTTTCTTGTTTCTGCTGGGAGTTCATCAAGGAAACGGTCGAGTACATCTCTGATGACCATATTCTCAACAGTATTTACTGCATCTTGTTCAGCAGGGATGCACTCTGATAGTTCGTCGAGAATTAGTGAGGTTTGTCCCGCACCACGCTTTTCAGCAGAGAGCTTTTCCCATTTATTCAAAGATAAATTGCGAGTGATTTTTCCAAGAAACGTCTGCAATTTGCTCGGGCGTTTAGGTGGAATGGAGTTCCATGCTCGGAGATATGTATCGTTGACACATTCCTCCGAATCTTCATCGTTATGCAGAATGCTGTAGGCAATGTAGTGGCAGTATCTTCCGTATTTCTTGGAAGTTTCAGATATGGCTTGTTCGGAACGTTCCATGTAAAGCTCTATGATTTTGCTATCATCCATATCATCACACTCCTTTCGTTTGTATCAAGGCCTTTCACCCTAATACACCGGGGTTACACGCTGTTCACTACACTCTTATTGGAATTTTTTGAAAAATATTTTTGAGATAGCAGACCAGGTCCTATCAACAAAAAGTCCGCTATTGTTTTTCTGCCGCAGCAGCGTGACGAGGAAATTTTCTGTGTTGGCAAACACGGAATTTTTGCTCGGCACCCCACGGCACAGGTTGAGATTTTTGCAAAGCCTCTGCAAAAATGAATGTCGTGTGCTGTGGCATTTTCGAGAAAAGGTCCGACATGGTAAAACGCAGTTTTTTCAATGTGGGTACCATTTGTGAGAAAATGATGGGGGTATCCAAAGGGGTGAAATCCCTTGGCTCTGGGTTTCCAATAGGGGTGAGCAGCATCCCTATTGGCACACGATTTTGCTTGCAAAGTCTAGTGTGTTATACCTTTGGCGACCGCTGACGCTGGAAAGGGGCTGTCCCACGCCAGACAGACACTTTTCGGCGGAAGCAGAACAGGCGGATTTTGTGGGCTGAAAGGAACACAAAACGAAGGATTTAGCATGAGCAAAATCCGCCTGTTCGTGTGTAGTTGGCATAGGAAATCTTGAAGCTGTGCGGAAAGATTTTCTGTGACAACGGGGGCGCAAGAGGTATATAAAACCCGCCGCAGCGTCTGTTCCCCTCGTTAGTGAAACCACCACGGCAGTTCCAACCATACGTTATCCAACGCCAGCCTCTCCGTGGATTTCGCTCTGCTCTCTGACAGGAAGAAATGCTCCGCTGTCTCCGTCAAAGGATGCTCTATATTGTCCTCAAATCCGAAACGGTACAACAGATATTCACGCTCTCGATTGCTGATTGCATCAAGGGCGGCGTGAAGTTCTTCGTGCGTTTCCTTTGCAATATAAATCTGTGCGGGATTGGTCATATTGGAATCGGGGACAAAGGCATGACGATCCCGATTTTCAAATTTCGTCACCTCATCCAGACTGACGATCTCGCCCATGTGCTTTGCTTCAAAGGATGTACTCTGACTTCGGATGTAGTCGATCATGGAATTGCGAATTGCCGGAGCTGCGTAAGTCAGAAATTTGTTGCCGCCATCGGGATTGAATTTCTCCACGCATCCCATCAGTCCCAGACAGCCTTCCTGCACAAGATCGTCAAAGGTAACACCGAGTGCCCGATTGACTTCTATCTGTGCGCTCCATATTTCATGCGCCGTCATTTTGATAAAACGCAGATTGTTTTCCACAAGACTGTTCAGCGCATCCATGTTCCCGTTCTGCGCCAGCGCACACAGTTTTTCGTTATCAACTGCCGTCATGTTCATCTTCTGTTGGCTTGACCGTGAGCAGTCCGATCAATGCCTGATTGAATTGTTTTAATGCTTCGGGGTCAACACCCTCCATGCCGCTGACGCTGCCCGTGATCGCTTCGGCAACCATTTCGGGCGTGATATTCGGCTTTGTCACATCCTGCCCCTTTGTCAGCTCTGCGTACATATGCTGTGCCGCTTCTTTGCTCATGGCTTGTGCGTCTGAGACATTGGAGCCGATCTCCTTCTTGATTTCTTTCAACACATTCATAAAGGTGTTCTGAATAGCAGTAAGATCAGCTTGATACATCGGCATCCTTGAAACGCTGACAGTCTTTGCGGCTTCTGTAATGGCTTCTCTATCTTCGGGATGCTGCTTTGCTTCTCCCATCAACAGCGCACTCAATGTGGCATACATCTGATTCTGTGCGGCATATCCGGCAGCAAGGGTATCATCAAAATAATGTGCGATCATATTGGTCATTGCGGCGAAGTTTTTGTTTTCCAGTAAGCGATTGACAACCTCAGCATTGACCTTTCCTGTGTAGAGATTTTTTGCCGCCTGTACCGACAAGCCGAGTTCGGCTATATCGTAATTCATGCGGTCGGGAATATCGGTAACGCCGAGCAGGAAGTCGGTGGATACCTCAAATTCCTTTGCGATCTTTTTGATATTCTCGTCACCGAGTTTGCCTGTTGCATTGCTGATAAATCTGCTGAGTGTGCTGACATCCATTCCAATTTTTGCGGCAAGCTCACTCTGCGTGATCTTACGTTCTTTCATCAAATCCTGCAAACGCTCTCTGATGTTGCCGGATAAGTATTTGCGCTCCATGCTCTGCGCCCCCTTTCCTATTGGCATCAATCTTTTGTTTTTGACTTGATATATTTTCCGCTCTTGACTCTTGCATCGGCGGGCTTCTCTGCATTTTCGGGGATAATCCATCGTCCACCCGCCCTCTGTGCGCCGGGGATGCGGTTTTCATTGCAGAGGATACCGACACGGCGGTGGGAAATGCCCCATTTTTCTGCAACCTCAAAGGTAGAAAGATATTTCATCGGTATTACCCTCCATTCCTGTACTACTTTATATTATATACCACAAGTGGAATAAAATCAATATCATAACTGTGAACAATCGCCGTCCTGCGTTTTGCATTTTTGCAAAATTGCAGGGCGGCTTTTTTGTTTTCCTGCATTTGTGCGTGATTTTTCGGTCTATAGACATTTTCTCCGTATATTCAAGCAGACGAACAAAATCGTCGAGAAAAATTTATGGAGGAATGCGATGAACATTTATGAAAGCATCAAGGCGGCAATCAGCGTAAAGCAATCCGCCGAACACTACGGGCTGAAAGTGAGCCGCAACGGCATGGCTTGCTGCCCGTTCCACAATGACAGGCATCCGAGCTTGAAGCTGAACGAGGAATATTTCTTCTGCTTCGGCTGCGGAGCCAAGGGGGATGTGATCGACTTCGTGGCAAGGCTCTTTGATCTGAGCAGCTACGAAGCGGCGCAAAGACTGGCTGCGGACTTCGGTATCAGCACCGAGCCGGGACAGCCTGTGGCAGTTCCCCACAAGTTAAAGCATCCCTATATCCGTCAGTTCCGGGAGGACGAAATGCTGTGCTTCCGAGTGCTGACGGATTATTTGCATCTGCTGGAAGATTGGAAAGTGTGGTATGCACCGAAAACGCCGGATGATGCTCTGGATGATCGCTTTGTGGAAGCCTGCCAGATGATTGATTATATCGAATATCTGGCAGATATTTTGACCGTAGGTGATCTGGAAGAACGTGTTGCCGTGGTGGACGAGCTGATGAAAAATGGCAAGATCACGTTCCTACAGGACTACACCACAAGAAAGAAAAAGGAGGATATGCGCCATGAGCGAAGAAATGATGCAGACCTCGCCCTTTGAGTGTCCGGCGTGGTTTGACGGAAAGAAAATCAATGAAACTGTATTCTGTGAAGAATTTCTCCGTGATTATCCGATGGTCACGGTGAACGATGCTTTTTTCACGGTCAATGGCAGAGTACACGATGAAAACCGCTTGAAAAAGGTCATCTATGACCGCATCAAGTATTATGTGACCAGCGGCGTTGCAAAGAAAGTCACCAATCTGCTGGATGTCATGCGTATGGAGTGCTGCACCGCAAAGCTATCTCTGTACCAAGACCGTATCCATGTGGCGAACGGCACGTACTATCTGAACGGCACATTCAGTCCCGAAAAGGATTTCTGCCGCAACCGTCTGCCCGTTGCCTATAATCCCGATGCTCCGCAGCCTGTGACATGGCTGCATTTTTTATCCCAACTTTTAGAGCCGGAGGACATTCTGACCTTGCAGGAGTTTATGGGATATTGCTTTATCCCCTCCACCAAGGGACAGAAGATGCTCCTGCTGATCGGTAAGGGCGGCGAGGGGAAAAGCCGCATCGGTATCGTCCTTCGTGCGCTGCTTGGCAGCAACATGAACACAGGCAGTATCGCAAAGGTGGAGACAAGTCCCTTTGCTCGTGCAGATTTGGAACATGAACTTGTGATGCTGGACGATGATATGAAACTGGAAGCTCTCCCCCAGACCAACAACATCAAGGCGATTATCACAGCGGAGCTGCCGATGGATTTGGAGAAAAAGGGACAGCAGAGCTATCAAGGTGATTTGTATGTACGCTTCATCGGCTTGGGTAACGGTGTCCTGCAATCTCTCTATGACCGCAGCGTTGGTTTTTTCCGCAGACAGATCATCCTCTCCACCAAGGAGAAAGACCCGAACAGAAAGGACGATCCCTATATCGCTGAAAAGATGTGCGCCGAAGCGGAGGGCATCTTCCTGTGGGCGTTGGAGGGCTTGCACCGTTTGATCGACAACGATTACAAGTTTACGGTCAGCCAGTCGGCACAGGACAACATGGACGCTGCCGTATCGGACGGAAACAACATCATCGAGTTTTTAAGCTCCGAGGGGTATATCCGCTTCAAGGCAGATTATGAGGTCAGCTCCAAAGACCTGTACGCCGTTTACAAGCTGTGGTGTGATGATAACGCTTTGAGCAGCCTTTCCCAAAAGAGTTTCTGCTCGTTTCTCAAACAGAATGAGAGTCGGTACAACATCGAGTACACCAATAAGGTCAATATCGGCGGCGGGAGGTATGCCAGAGGATTTGTCGGCATCGAGCTTCTGCAAAGACCATTTCTGTAAAAATGATATTGACCCGAAAATACGTGTACCATCCGTACCAAGTGTACCACGGTACAGCAAGTACACTTGGTACACGTACTTTTCAGTCCGTTTCACTATTATTTTTCAATGCTGTTGGCGGATGCCCTGTTTTTGGGCATTGAAAATCAATGGTAATGAAAACAGGAAAGATTTTGACCGCAGAACAAAACCATTTCACGAAATCGTGCTTCTCTGAACAATGTATCCCGCTTACGGAACAATAGGTATTTTCTCTGTTCCAGAGCAAATCACACGGAACAGTAAAGTGGGATATGGTCATATATGGGCAGGACATCACAAGCAAAATTCTGAACGGATTTCAGAGATTGCAGATTTTCACTAATCGGTGAAGTGGGTATGCCGTAGGGCGTACCGTTTTCGCCGCATTACAAACAAAATTTATGGAGGATTTTATCAATATGAATGTACGCAACGAAATAAAGGCACAGATCATCCGTACCGGAATGACTATGCAGGAAGTTGTTGACCTGCTCTCGGACGAGTACGGATGGAGCGACAGCGTTTCCAATCTGTCCGCAAAACTACAGAGAGAAAGTATCCGATACAAGGAAGTCGTGGAGCTTGCCGATGTGCTGGGCTACGACATCGTATGGCAGAAAAGGAGGGGCAAATAATGGCAAATGCACAGTACGCTATTTTAAGATTTGCGAAATACAAGGGACCGGAGATCAGCGGCATTGAAGCTCATAACGAGCGCACCAAGGAGAAATACGCAAGCAATCCAGACATTGACCCGTCCCGTACACACTTGAATTTCCATCTTATCAAGCCCGAAAGGAAGTACAGAGCTGAATCCGAGTGTCAGATTGCAGAAGCCGGATGCCGCACACGCTCGGACAGCGTTCGTGTGGTGGAAGCTCTCATAACCGCTACGCCGGAGTTTTTCAAGGGAAAGAAACGAGCTGAAATCCGTGAGTTCTTCAATGAAGCGTTGGAGTTCATCAAGCAGAATCAAGCTCCCGAAACGATCATATCCGCTGTGGTGCATCTGGACGAGAAATCGCCCCATATGCACCTTTGCTTTGTACCTCTGACGGAGGATAAAAGGTTGTGTGCCAAGGAGATTTTAGGGAACAAAAAGAAGCTGACACAGTGGCAGGACAAGTATTGGGAACACATGGTAAAGAAATATCCCGATCTGGAACGTGGCGAAAGTGCCAGCGAGACCGGGCGTGACCACATCCCCACAAGGGTATTCAAACAGATGGCACGTCTGAACAAGCAGCATGACAAGCTGGCAGAACTGCTCTCCGATATGAAGTTCACGAACTACAAGGAGCGTTCGGCACAGATTGCGGCGTTTCTTGAAAAGTATATCCCCGATGTTGCCGCTATGGAAACGCAGATGAAGAAATACAAAAAGTTCTTCAAAACAGCGGACGGCAAACAGAAAGCGTTGGAAAAGAAAAATGACGAGCTGACCGCCGCTCTGGAAAAGAGCGAGAAAGAAAGCACCGTCAAGAAGTTGCAGGAAATGCGGCTGCATAGCGATTATGAGCGCATCAAGGGCATTCTTGACCGCATCCCGCCGGAGATCATTCGAGCATATACACATCGTGACAGCAAAACGCAGGAGGTACGCCATTATAGATAACAGAAAAAAGGATGAATGGAGCGGCTTTGCCGATTTACTTGCCAACTTAATAGAGAAATATGCGGCGGTTCTGGATATTGAAAATCTTCCGGAGCCGCCGATTTGTTTGGACAGCGAGAAAAAAGAAATTGTAAACAATTCCAAACTTTTTGAGGAATCTATTGAAAAAACGGACATTGCATGATATAATATACGTGTGATAAGTGTCCAAACCTACTCTGAGAGTGATTTCGGAGTAGGGGTTACATAACGGTGCTGCATACGGCGGCACGAATGAGGATAACGATATGAAAAAAGACAAGATAAAAGTATATATTTACACGAGAGTATCCACCACGATACAGGTGGATGGATACTCTCTGGATGCTCAGAAAGCCAGAATGAAAGCATTTGCCGAGTACAATGACTATAAGATTGTCGGTGAGTATGAGGATGCCGGTAAATCCGGTAAGTCCATCGAGGGCAGATTAGAGTTTAACCGCATGATGGAGGACATCAAATCCGGCAAGGACGGTGTTTCCTATGTGCTGGTGTTCAAGCTCTCCCGTTTCGGCAGAAATGCGGCAGATGTGCTGTCCACCTTGCAGGTTATGCAGGATTTCGGTGTCAATCTGATCTGTGTTGAGGATGGTATTGATTCCTCCAAGGATGCAGGAAAACTGATGATCTCCGTTCTGTCAGCGGTTGCCGAGATCGAGCGTGAGAATATCCGTGTTCAGACGATGGAGGGCAGAATCCAGAAAGCCCGTGAGGGCAAATGGAACGGCGGCTTTGCTCCTTATGGATATACGCTTGAAAAAGGCAAGCTGTATGTGAATGAGGAAGAAGCAGAAGCAATCCGCATCATCTTTGACAAGTACGTGCATACCGACATGGGCGCAAACGGTCTTGCCCGATACCTCGCCAATCATGGCATTGGAAAAATCCAAAGACAGAACGGCAAGAATCCTCTGTTTGATGCGGCGCTTATCCGCAGGATACTGAAAAATCCTGTTTACTGCGGCAAGATCGCCTATGGCAGACGCAGGACGGAAAAGGTGCATGGCACAAGAAACGATTACCGTCTTATTGAACAGGACAACTATCTGTTGGTCGATGGTCTGCACGAAGCACTTGTTTCCGAAGAACTCTGGCATGATGCACAGGTGAAATTGGTTGCCCAGGCAAAGAAATACGAGAAGGTCAACCATGATAAGGATAACAAGGTGCATCTGCTGACAGGCTTGCTCAAATGCCCGATCTGCGGAGCCGGTATGTACGGCAATAAGAGTGTCAAGCACAAGGCAGACGGCACGAAGTACAAGGATTTCTACTACTACGGCTGCAAACACCGCACCATGACCCGTGGTCACAAGTGCGACTATAAGAAGCAAATCCACGAAGAACTCTTGGAAACCGCTGTCGCAGAGGTGATTACCAAGTTGGTCAGCAATCCGAAGTTTGCCGCTTTGATGCAGCAGAAAATCAGCATGAAAGTGGATACTTCCGCTATCGAACAGGAGATTGCAAACTACGAAAAACAGCTTCGCCAGAGCTATTCCATCAAGTCCCGATTGATAGAGGAAATTGATACACTTGACCCCGATGATAAACATTACATCAAACGCAAGGCAGACCTTGATGATCGTCTTTACAAGATGTATGATAAAATCGAGGATACGGAGTCTCTGCTGATTGAAGCCAGAGCAAAGAAAATGGCAATCGAAGCTGAAAAGCTGACTGCCGATAATATCTACAAAGTTTTGATTTACTTTGATAAGCTGTACGCCGTGATGGATGAACAGGAACGCCGACAGCTTATGGAGTCGCTGATCTCCGAAATCCATATCTTTGAGGAACGGAAGCCGAACGGACAATGGCTGAAATCCATCAAATTCAAGCTCCCGATCATAGAGGAAGATATGGAAATAAGTTTGGACAACGATACACAAGTTGAGACAATAGTGTTGCTACAAAGAGAAACCTTGTAGAAATCCTTAGATTTAGGCACTTTTCCCGTCATGTGGTGTTTGACGCAGAGGGTGATAAATTCCGTAATAAGCGTATTGAGGACTATATCACGGTTTCGGTAGTTATTGATATGGAGTGTGGGAACACAAAAAACTAAATAGTTGACTGAAAGGGACATCGTGCAAGCGGTGTCCCTTTCTCATGGGCGGAGCCGCAGAGTTTTCATATTCTGCGGCTTTTCTTTTTGCCCAAAAACAGAAAGGAGGCGACGGCCTATGTACTTCACTTCCGGCAGCGACCGGGCCTTTGAACAGCTCATGCAAGGCAAGCCCGGTTTCGACCACTACGACAGCGGCGAGGCGGTCACGCCGGAGGACTGCGGCACCTGCCGCTTTTATCGCCCGCACTGGAAATATCAATTCTGCGTCTATGCGGAATGTCCCTACCAGCCGGGCAAGCTGACCGCCTACGACGCGGTGACATTTCGAGTGAAAGGAGTTGAGAACATGGCAGTATTTCGTGTAGAGCGTAACAAGGGCTACACGGTGATGTCCAATCACCACCTGCGGAACAAGGACTTATCCCTGAAAGCCAAGGGCCTGTTATCGCAAATGCTCTCCCTGCCGGAAGATTGGGACTATACGCTCAAAGGCTTATCCCTTATCAACCGGGAGCAGATCGACGCGATCCGGGCCGCAATCCGGGAGCTGGAACAGGCCGGGTACATCGTCCGATCCCGTGAGCGCGACAGCCAAGGGCGCTTGCGCGGCGCGGACTATGTGATCTATGAACAGCCCCAGCCTGTGCCGGATTCACCTACGTTGGAAAATCCAATGTTGGATAATCCAACGCAGGAAAAGCCTACGTTGGGAAAACCAACGCAATTAAATAAAGATATATCAAGTAAAGAAAAATCAATTACTGATGTATCAATTACCGATCCCATTCCTATCCTTTCCCGACCCTCTCCTTTGGAGGACGAGGCGGCACAGCCGCCGGAACGGAAAGGAACGGAAGCGAAATCACAGAGCGCCATAGAGATTTATCGTCAAATCATCATGGACAACATCGAGTACGAACACCTTTGCCAGCACGTCAAGGGCATTGACCGGGAAACACTGGACGAGATCGTGGACTTGCTGGTGGAAACTGTATGCAGCGCCCGCAAGTCCATCCGCATTGCCGGGGACGATTACCCGGCAGAGCTGGTGAAATCCAAGTTTATGAAGCTGGACAGCTCTCACATCGAGTTTGTCTTTGACTGTTTGAGCAAGAACACTTCGGAAATCCGCAACATCAAGAAATACCTGTTGGCTATGCTGTTCAATGCGCCCAGCACGATCAACGGTTACTATACCGCGCTGGTGGCCCATGACATGAACACCGGCAAAATCTGAAAGGAGGACGGCCCTATGAAACAGGGTGCATTGATCTTCGACGAGCGCAGCGACCGTTACGACATTCGCTTTGATCTGGCGGACTATTACGGCGGCCTGCACTGTGGGGAAACCTTTGACGTGATGGTGGGCGGCAGGTGGAAGCCCACCCGCATTGAGTACGGGGACGACTGGTATCTGGTTGGCATCCGTGCCGACGACCTTTCCGGCCTGCGGGTGAGGATTTAATCGGGGACAACCGGCGCAAGCGGCTGTCCCTTTTCTGTTTCCTGCGGCGGCTGACGGTGCCACCTTAACCGTCCCGCCGCACTTCTGCGAAAGGAGGGATAGCGATTGCAGGAGGAAGTAACCCAAAAGACAATAGCCTTTTCCATCAAATCGGCCAAGCTGACAATCCAAGTGCTGCAAGCGGCGGCCCGCAAGTTTCTGGAAACCCAAAACAAGGGCAAGACCAAGCTGCACCACGGCCAGCAGAGCCTAAAGCAGCTCAAAAAGCACGGGGCGGCCCTGTCCAATATCGAGATCACCGACGCCAACATTGGACTTTTTAAGCCCTGCGCCAAGAAATACGGCGTGGACTTCACGCTGCGGAAAGACGCCACTACCCAGCCCCCGCACTACATCGTGATTTTCAAGGCCAAGGACGCCGACAACATGGAACAGGCGTTCAAGGAGTTCACGGCCAAGAAGTTGCAGCGAGAGGAACGGCCCTCGATCCGCAAGGACATTGCCGCAAGCAAGGAAAAGGCAGCGGCCCGCAACGCTGACCGGGCCAAGGAAAAATTCAAAGAAAGGGGGCTGTCACGATGAAGCCGGAAATGAAAAAACTGATAATCGCCAATCTGCCCTATCTGCTGTTTGTCTATCTGTTCGGCAAGCTGGGGCAGGCGTACCGGCTGGCGGAGGGCATCGACCTTTCCCAAAAGCTCCTGCACTTTGCGGATGGCTGCGCGGCGGCCTTTGAAAGTGCCGCCCCCAGCTTCCACCTCTTTGACCTGCTGATCGGCGTCGCCGGTGCTGCGGCGCTGCGGCTTATGGTGTACTGCAAAGGCAAGAACGCCAAGAAATACCGCAAAGGTGTGGAGTATGGCAGCGCCCGATGGGGCGGCCCCAAGGATATAGCCCCCTATATCGACCCCAATTTTGACAACAACATTCTGCTGACACAGACGGAACGGCTTACCATGAACAACAGGCCGAAAGACCCCAAAACCGCAAGAAATAAAAATGTTCTTGTAATCGGCGGTTCCGGCTCCGGCAAGACCCGGTTCTTCGTGAAGCCAAACCTGATGCAATGTGTGTCCAAGGACTATCCAACCTCATTTGTGATAACCGATCCCAAGGGCAGCTTGATCGGTGAAGTGGGCCAGCTCCTTATCCGCAGCGGCTACCGCGTGAAAGTGCTGAACACCATCAATTTTTCCAAGAGCATGAAATACAACCCGTTTCGGTATCTGCACTCGGAAAAAGACGTGTTGAAGCTGGTAAATACCCTGATTTGCAACACTAAAGGTGAGGGCGAAAAAAGCGCGGAAGATTTTTGGGTGAAATCGGAACGGCTGTTCTACACGGCCCTGATCGGCTATATCTGGCAGGAAGCGCCGGAGGAAGAAATGAACTTCACGACGCTGCTTGAAATGATAAATGCCAGCGAAGCCCGCGAGGACGACCCGGAATTTCAGTCGCCGGTGGATTTGATGTTTGAGCGATTGGAGGAACGCGATCCAGACCACTTTGCCGTCCGCCAGTATAAAAAATTCCTGCTTTCTGCGGGCAAGACACGTTCCTCTATCCTTATCAGCGCGGGCGCGAGAATGGCCCCGTTTGACATCCGCGAGGTGCGGGAGCTGATGGAGGACGACGAACTGGAACTTGACACCATCGGGGACGAGAAAACGGCGCTGTTCCTGATTATGTCGGACACGGACACCACCTTTAATTTCATTCTGGCAATGGTACAGAGCCAGCTTATCAACCTGCTTTGTGACCGGGCCGATGATAAATACGGCGGGCGGCTGCCGGTTCACGTCCGCATGATACTGGACGAGTTTGCGAACATCGGCCAGATACCCAACTTTGACAAGCTGATCGCCACCATCCGAAGCCGTGAAATCTCGGCTTCTATTATTTTGCAAAGCCAGTCACAGTTAAAGGCCATCTACAAGGACGCTGCGGAAATCATTTCCGATAACTGCGACTGCACGCTTTTTCTTAGTGGGCGGGGCAAGAACGCCAAGGAAATCTCTGACGTGCTGGGCAAAGAAACCATCGACAGCTACAACCAGAGCGAAAACCGGGGCGCACAGACCTCTCACGGATTGAATTATCAGAAGTTAGGAAAGGAGTTGATGTCACAGGACGAAATCGCAACGATGGACGGAGGCAAGTGTATTTTGCAGGTGCGCGGTGTAAGGCCGTTTTTCAGTGAGAAATACGACATTACCCGTCACCCCCGCTATAAATACCTTTCCGACGCCGACAAGAAGAACTATTTTGATGTGGACAGGTACTTGACCGCCCTGCGCCGGAAACGGCAGCGGGTGGTTTCGCAGGAGGAAACCTTTGACCTCTACGACATTGACCTGTCGGATGAAGATATGGCCGCCGTGAATGAATAACCGGCGGCTTTCCCTTATCAACAAATCATATCAATCTAAAATTATGGAGGTAAATTTATGGAATTTTTCAATAGTGCGGTTACTACTTTGCAGACTATCGTTGTGGGCCTCGGCGGTGCGCTGTGTGTTTGGGGCGGCATCAACCTTCTGGAAGGTTACGGTCAGGATAACCCGGCCAGCAAGTCGCAGGGTGTTAAGCAGCTCGTCGCGGGCGGTGGTGTTGCCCTGATCGGCGTCACTCTGGTTCCCCTGCTGTCTGGTCTGCTGGGCTGATCGTCCCGGCTGTCCGCCAACCAACCCAACCATAACTGTTAAATCCTGAAACCCCGCCGCGCTCTCCCGGTTCCATGCGGGAGGGCGCGGCAAAGGAGGTGAACCCACATGATAGGCGAACTCATAGGGGATTGGATCAAAGGCATTTTAATCGACGGCATCATGGGCAACCTGTCCGGGCTGTTCAGCACGGTCAATACGAAAGTCGGGGAAATCGCCTCGGATGTGGGGACGACGCCGCAAGCGTGGAACAGCGGCATATTCAATATGCTGCAATCCCTGTCGGACACGGTGATCGTCCCCATTGCAGCGGCGATCCTTGCCGTTATCATGTGCTATGAGCTGATAGACATGATCGTGGAAAAGAACAATATGCACGACTTTGACACGTCCATGTTCTTCCGTTGGATTTTCAAAAGTGCTTTTGCCATTCTCATTGTGACGAACACATGGAATATCGTCATGGGCGTTTTCGACGCCACCCAAGCCGTCGTCAACCAGAGCGCCGGGGTGATTATCGGGGAAACCAGCATTGACTTTGACACCCTCATTCCCGACCTTGAAGCACAACTGGAAGCTATGGACATCGGGCCGCTACTGGGCCTGTGGTTCCAGACCCTTGTTGTGGGGCTGACGATGAACATTCTTTCCA
>ERZ773235.1783-NODE-1783-length-20655-cov-9.317573_pt1 | contig 20655 bp, 36 predicted proteins | sample MGYA00580522_ERZ773235 | MGnify/ENA primary metagenome ERZ773235 (study PRJEB29015, sample SAMEA2737797) | human gut metagenome | biome: human gut; feature: human-associated habitat; material: faeces | place: China | collected 2012 ...
TTCCGCCGGAAAGCGGGCGGCGCACCCTGTGCAGCCTGGAATGCCAGGCGGAATTCAACCGGCAGTTAGCAAAAGCCGCCCACGACAAGGCCAAGGCAGCCAAAGCGGCCCAAGAAAAGTCCCTGCGCCGCTGCGCCATCTGCGGCAAGCCGCTGCCCAGCAATATGCGCAAATACTGCACCCCGGAATGCGCCCATGTCGGGGTCATGAAAAGTGAGCGGGAGAGCAAGAAGCGCAGAGCAGAAAGGATGAAAAACTGTGATAAACTCTGAGAACTCCGAGAAAACGCGGACAAACGCCGATAAAATCCGGGCGCTGCCCACTGAGACGCTGGCGGCGATTATCCGGGGCTGCTGCCGAGGCTGCGACTGCTTTAACTGCCCGCTGGAACGCTTTTGCAACGAGGTTTTCCGAACAGAAACGGATTGGTTCGACTGGCTGGAAAGCGAGGCGGAGGAATGAGCGATGAATGACTTAGAGCAACTTGCAATCGAACGCCTGAAAGCCGCCTCGGAAATGTCCATGATGGCGTATCAGCAGCCCCTTGTGATCTGCATTTCCGGTGGCAAGGACAGTGGCGTTATCACGGAGCTTGCCATTCGGGCGGGAATCCCCTGCGAGTTCCAGCACAACCACACCACGGCGGATGCCCCGGAGACGGTGCGGTTCGTGCGTAGCGAATTCAAACGGTTGGAGGAAAAGGGCTACAAATGCACCGTGAATATGCCGGTTTACAAGGGGAAGCGGGTGTCCATGTGGAGCCTGATTCCACAAAAGCTGATTCCGCCGACGCGACTAATGCGGTATTGCTGCTCCATCCTGAAAGAACCAGGTGGGACAGGACGGTTTATTTGCACCGGCGTTCGGTGGGCGGAATCCGCATCCCGGAAAAACAACCGGGGAATCTACGAAAAGCTGGGCGCAACAAAGGAAAAGAAAATTATTCTCGCCAACGACAATGACGAAAAACGGATGCTTTTTGAAAACTGCCGCCTGAAAGCGAAGCGAGTTGTGAACCCGATTATCGACTGGACGGACGAGGATGTGTACGGATTTTTGGAAGACGCAAAAGTCCCGATGAATCCGCTTTACGCAGAGGGGCAATGCCGGGTTGGGTGTATCGGATGCCCGCTTGCTAGAAAAAAGGGACGTGAAGCGGAGTTCGGCCGGTGGCCGAAGTACAAGCAGCTCTACCTGAACGCCTTTGGACGGATGCTTGAGGCGCGAAAACAACGAAACAAGAAGTTCATGGGAAGGGTGGATTGGGTCACCGCAGAAGATGTGTTCCGCTGGTGGATGGAGTACGATATTCTTCCGGGGCAAACCAGCATAGAGGACTATTTGGAGATGATGAGCGAATGAAAGTTTTAATCGCCTGCGAAGAATCCCAGACCGTCTGCAAGGCGTTCCGGGAGCGCGGGCATGAGGCCTACAGCTGCGATATCCAGGAGCCGTCCGGCGGACACCCTGAATGGCACATCCTGGGAGATGCCCTAAAGGCCATCGAGGGGGGGGCAAGTGACCACAATGGACGGACAGGTACATGATGTGGGGCGGTGGGATTTGCTGATTGCGCACCCGCCGTGTACGTTTATTTCAAACGCCGGGGCTTGCCGATTGTACCCAAAGAAAGGCGTTCTTAATTTGGAGCGTTTTGCAAATGGCTTGAAAGCGAAATTGTTTTTCATGACATTTTACCTTTACGGATACTTTGGCGTTGGGAAAATCTGCATTGAGAACCCTGTGCCAAGCAAGGTTTTTGATATGCCGGAGCATACCCAGGTTGTGCAGCCCTTTGAATACGGCGACCCGTTCAGCAAGAAAACATTGCTGTGGGAGTTCGGCGTAAATCCGCTTGTCCCGACAAATATCCTGACGGAGTATAAGCCCCTTGTTTCCTGCTGGACGAGCCGAAACAAAGGGAACCGGGACAAGGCCGGAGTAAGCAGGAAAGGCGGCGCAAGCAAGGCAAGAAGCAAATTCTCCCCTGGCATTGCCAAAGCTATGGCCGAACAGTGGGGAATTTTCTAAAGGGGTCGATTTCGACCCGGTTAAGCCCGGAAGCGGGCGGAAAGGATGATTATGAAAGAACAAATGCAGTTTATCCGTGCCCTGTACAGCAGCCTGAATAAGGCAGCAAACCTGTACATGGCCAACGGCGGAACGGGTGACGGTGGGAACTACATGGACAAGAACCACGGCAAAACCGCCATCAAGCGGAAAATCACACTGCTGCGGCAGGAACTTTTGAACCTGGAAAGGATGCTGGACAATGGATAGGGCTGTTCTTATTTCCATTCGCCCGGAGTGGGTGAACAAAATTATCTCCCGTGAGAAAACGGTAGAAGTCCGAAAGACCCGCCCTAATCTTGGAACGCCATTCAAGGTATACATCTATTGCACTGATGGTTTTGGAAGGAACACAGTCAATATTCCTATAACCAAAGAGCAACTTTGGAAACATTACGCAGAAACAGACTCGATGGAATGCTTGAATTGTCCTATTGGTAATCAAAAAGTAATTGGGGAATTCGTCTGCGATGATATTTTGAAAATTGATAAGCGTGGGATGGTGGAAGAAAACTTTGATTATTGCTATGCCTCCCTCAATGAATGGGGGAATGATGACATTGCGCTCTACATAAAAGCTGTCCGCAGGTCCTGTGTTCCACGAGAACAGCTCAATGAATATGGTAAAAATGTGCACTTCTTGTACCTGTGGAAAATTTCAAAATTGAAGATTTATGAAACACCGAAGGAACTGACAGAATTTCACGCTTGGAAAAAATGCAAATCATGCAGCAAAAGCGGGTACGAAAGCACAGCCTGCGCCTACGATGAAAATTGCATGGTTCCGGCTGTGATCACCAGAGCACCGCAAAGCTGGTGCTATGTGGAGGAACTTGGAAATGGCGGATTATAACAAACCGGGAAGCGGTGATTGAGGTTGCTGCAAAACGAAAAGAAGGAGGTAACATTTTGATTACGTTGCAAAGCAAATTGGATGGTTTTTCAGACGATGTGCAGAACATTGAAGATACAGAACAATCTGTAATTCCACTTCCGTGTAACGGGAAGTTAAGTCTCGGACAAGCCGCTGGCATTTTCAAATATCGTCTGGACGATAAAACCATCCCTATCTGGGCGAAAGTTCTTGCAATCGAAAAGATTGCAGCCCTTGAAACGCTGAACGGCGTTACAAAAGATGAATTGCAACACGCCATCCAATGGCTTTTTGAGTATTACCAGTTCGAAGTATAGGGGGATGAACAATGATCATCGATAGAGCAATCGAAATCCTGAACCCGGAACACCGGGAGCATTACAAAAACCTGGACGAGGTAAACGAGGCTTGCCGGATGGGCATGGAAGCACTGAAACGGCAACGGTGGATTCCTGTTAGCGAGAGGTTGCCGAAACTGATCAAAAATAATCTTGGGGTCGAGTACAGCGAGACAGTTTTTGTACTAACAAGCGGCAGAAAAATAATGGCGGCTTTCCTGCGGAGAGTCCCGGGAGACAAAGCAATATGGATTGCTCCAGGGAACTTCTGGGCGGACTGGGACGAGAAAATTACACACTGGGTGGAGTTCCCACCCCCGCCGGAACCGCCCTATAAAGGAGGGAATGGAAATGGCTGATGCAATGCAGTTTCCAGAAAGCTGGAAGCAATTTTTGCATGATTACGAATTCCGGGATTCCTCTATGGAGTACACCAACGGCTCCATGCTGGTTCCGTCTTTTCGGGTAGAGCAGATGATTGAGCATTATTTCCGGGATGCCGTGCCGGTGGTGCGGTGCGGAGAGTGCAGGTATTATGCGGAAACCGGTGCAACCACGTCCTTCTGCATCCATCCAGGTGGGATGAAGTTTACCAGCGATTCAGACTATTGCAGCCGGGGCCAGCGCCGAGACCAATCCGCGGACGTGCGCAATATGGAGGAAGAAAACGAACATGAGTGAGCGAGATAACCTGATTCGGATTTTGCGAACAAGAATCTGGCCGAAGGAGGGCGCAGACCCGGCGGAGGTCGTGGCGGACTTGCTTCTGGACAACGGGGTACGCTTCGCAACCGTTGATGCTGTCCATCTCTCCGAGCTGACCGCCCTCCGCGACACCCTGTACGATATGGACGCGATTACATTCCGCGGTCTGTCCAAACTAAACCAGCTGATCTCCAAGTACGGCGGCAATGGTATGAGCAACACAATTCCCAATGAAAGGCGGTGGCTGGAAACCGTATGAGCAACGATATCACCTTCATGGACTGCTGGGGCTTTATCGCCCCGCTGCTTCCGGTGAGCACCGACTTTGAAAGAGGTGTGTACGTCATGGTTTTCCATGTCCTGATGAAAGAAGCGGAGAAACGGCGCATTGCGGAGAAAAAGCGAGGTGAAAAAAATGAAAATCACGCTTGATATTCCGGACAGCATAGTCTGCTGCTACGTTAATGGTGTATCGATAACGAGCAGCCAGCTGTATATGGTTTCCTATGCACTGGATCATTGCGATTTACATGATGGGGCAGTTATCAAACTGCCACGGGAGGAAAAATAGAATGAACGCTTTTAAAGAAGCCCTCCTGGCCCTGCTGGAGGTCCTGGCCGTGTTCCTGGTGCTGGTCATTATCTTGCTGGTGTGCCTTTATCTCAATGCACACTACCGCCTCTGGCTTATCCGGGCCACCCTCCATTCCCCTATCCCCCAATGGCTTAAATCTGTTCTATGGGGGTGGTGGTAATGGCACAACAGCCGCCCTGGCAGGGGATGCGGTTTTACTCCTGCTGCCTGGGTTGCCAGAAAAGAAGCCCCGCTTGCTCGGATAGCTGTATCAGCTATCTCATGGCCAAGGCCGAAAAATGGGCAGAGCGGGAGGCACTGCGGCAGAGGGACAAAAAGCGAACAATTAAAGGAAAATGAAAGGAGCGCATTATGGCGGAAATTACATTCGACCAAGATCAAATCATCAAAAACGTAAACGGGCGCATTACGCAGGATTTGGCGGCAGCTATTAAGCAGGTCGCCAAGGACGGAGTATGGGAAGATGCCGAGGAAGACGATGGGGTTGACCCTGAAAAGATTATCCGCAGGACTATGGCGACCTATATGGGCGGCAGCGTTCCCGGATGGTTTCTGGAGGCATTACAGGCAACATCCTATGTATTTGCCGAGGACAAGATGGAGGGATACGGATGCATTGTGGCACTGTATGATGCAGCAAGCAGAGCGAATACGGTAAAGCGAATGGCTGCTCTGACAAAGTTGCTTGCAATATACAAACCGGTTGGTTGGCTGGCTGGAATGCCCAATACGGCAATCGTCTGATGGCTATTTGAAAGGAGGCGGGGCTATGTCAAGGCCAAAATACTGGTGGTATCACTACGTAAAAGAATCCATCATGCGAAATATGAGCGGCACAGCCCCGCTGACCTACCAGAATTACCTTGTTAAGATAGCGGTAGACAAAGTTATCGAAGAAACAAAAAGCCAATACAGAGGCGCTGAACGCCTGAGAATGATCGACTTAATTTATAGGAAACGGCAGTACAATGTCCCCGGTGCTGCCGTACAGCTGTACATCTCGGAGAGCACGGCTTGCAAGTGGAACAAAGAGTTTGTGTACGCAGTCGCCGATAAAATGGGATATTTTGAAAAATGTGTATCACAGCCTGGGGAAGATGATACTATTCCGATATAAAAAGCCCCGCCAGATTGGCAGGGCTTGGGAAATAGACTTATTTTTCTTTGATATACTTTCCAGATCGTACGCGCTTATCGGTTGGAAGTTCTGCATTCGCCGGGATTATCCATTGGTTGCCCACTTTCTTCCCAGGCAACGCCCCAGCTATAAGCATTCTTCTTATCCTGGAAACGTCCCGGCCAACCTTTTCAGCGTATTCAGTAACGGACAAATAATCATTCTCCATGATGCTTTTCCTTCCATAGGTGATAAGCGGCTACGGCGATTTTAATAATCGAGTAAATCACGATAATAAGTCCTATAGTTCCAACGATTCCCATATTTACCTCCTGTATAAAATTCGTTTGACAGACGGGTGAAAATTGGCTATACTGGGCATATCCAACCGGGGCTTTCACCCCGGTTGGATGGCTGAATTATTCGATGCTTTTTTCGATTAGCATCAGAATCAGCCCCACGATTAAGCCCACTAAGCCATTTACGATTGTTTGCGACCAGTCGATGTGCTTAGTGGGCTTTTTCTCGTATTTGCCCGTTGGAATCACCCCCCTTGTTTTGATAGTCATATTATAGCACGATATCGTGCGAAAGTCAATAGTTTTAAGAAAAAAGTTGGTGAGATTGTGGCAAAATTAACGGCAAAACAGCAAAGATTTGTCGATGAATATTTGATTGATTTGAATGCTACCCAGGCCGCAATCAGAGCCGGGTACGCAAAGAAAACAGCGTATAGTATTGGGGAAGAAAACCTGAGAAAACCTGAAATCAAATCCCGCATTGAAACCCGCATGGCAGAGAAAGAAGCGGCCCTGATTGCTGACCAGGATGAGGTTTTGAAATATCTAACATCCGTAATGCGTGGGCAGTCTCGGTCGTCCGTTGTTGTTGTGGAGAGCGCCGGGGATTTTATAAGCAAGGCCCGGGAAATGGAGAAATCGCCGGACGAAAAAGAGCGCCTGAAAGCTGCGGAGCTTCTGGGTAAACGGTATGGGCTGTACAGCGGCGGCAATAAGCAGAAAGCAAACGGGCAGCAGAAGAACAATTTGCTGGATGCGATATCCAACATGGAGGAGATAAACACGGATGATTTACCAGAGGTTGAGTAAGCGGCAAAAGCTGGCTATGCTATGGTGGAATCAGCCGAAATTCAGGAACCGGGATGCAATCATCTGTGACGGGTCCATTCGTTCCGGAAAAACCGTCAGCATGGCCGTGGGATTTATCCTGTGGAGTATGTCAAATTTTGACGGCCAGATTTTCGGCATCTGCGGGAGAACGATACAGAGTTTGCGGCGAAATGTCATCTTGCATCTGCATGACTGGGTGCCGGAGGATTTGGAAATCACGGAACGCCGTGGGGAAAATATGCTGGTGGTTTCCGATGGCTGCGGCCATGAAAATATCTACTACCTGTTCGGCGGCAAAGATGAAAGCTCGTATGCCTTGGTGCAGGGTATCACGCTGGCCGGTGCACTGCTGGACGAAGTGGTCCTTATGCCGCAATCCTTCGTGGAACAGGTCATTGCACGTTGTTCTGTGGCTGGGTCAAAGCTTTGGTTTAACTGCAACCCCGGCGGGCCGGAACATTGGTTTAACAAAAACTGGGTGCTGAAAAGCAAGGAAATGAACGCCCTGCATATCCACTTTACCATGCAGGATAATTACAGTCTGGCACCGGAAATCCGGGAACGTTACGAACGCATGTACACCGGTGTGTTCTACCAGCGATATGTCCTGGGCCTCTGGGTGCTGGCTGAAGGACTTGTGTACAGCTTTGGAGAGGAAAATATAACAGACGAGCGGCCAAAGGGTGCGGAGTACTACATATCCATCGACTACGGCACATTGAATCCGTTTTCGGCTGGCCTGTGGAGCGTCACCGGGGACAAGGCCGTCAGAATCAAAGAGTACTATTACAGCGGACGGGAAAACAGCCGGAATATGACGGATGCGGAGTACTGCGACAAGGTGGCGGAGCTGGCCGAGGGATATGAGATTAAACGGGTTATTGTTGATCCGTCCGGAGCGTCCTTTATCGAGGCACTGCGGCAGCGGAAATTCAAGGTGCTGGGAGCCAAAAACGACGTTCTGGACGGCATAAGGCGAACGTCTGTTTATATAAAAGACGGGAATATCAAGATTCATCGATCTTGCACGGACAGTATCCGAGAATTCGGGCTTTACAGATGGGACGAAAAAAAGAACGATGACAGCGTCATCAAAGAGAATGACCACGCAATGGACGATATCCGTTACTTTTGCAATACAATCATGCGGTACAAGGTCAAGAAAAAGCAGGACATTCCGCCGGAAGTGGCGAGACTTTTATAACATCGGAGGAAATGAATGAAGACATACCAGGATTTACAGGAAGCTGTCAGCGGCGGCAGGATCGGGGAATTTCTGCGGGATGCCGTGAATGTGCATCGGGGCAGCAAGGCATACAAAAATGCCGTGGTTGGGATGGACTATTACAACAAGCACAACAGCACAATCGAGCAGATGCAAAAAACCATGTACACGCTGACGGGCAACACCGTGCCGGATATCTGGTCACCGGACTATCGGCTGAAAACGCTGATGTTCCGGCGGCTGGTGACGCAGGAGGTTGGCTATGTGCTGGGCAACGGTGTTTCCATGGACGGCAAAGAGCGGCTGGGTGCTGGGATTGATAATAAGCTGCAAACCGCCGCAAAGCTGGCGCTGGCACAGGGAAAAGCGTTTGGCTTTTGGAATCTCGATCATCTGGAAGTGTTCTCGTTTGCCGACACCGCCGGAAGCCCCGGGTTCGTGCCGTTGCTGGATGAAAGCACCGGCGAACTGATGGCGGGTATTCGGTATTGGTTCCGGGAGACCGGGCGCAAGACCGTATTCCGGGCCACGCTGTATGAGCCGGACGGCGTAAGCGAATGGAGCGCAACCGGCAGCGACTCCCCTGCCCTGCTGGCTGCAAAACGGGGCTACATCCGGCGGGAGCTGCGGGACGATTTTGGCGTTGTGGACCAGTGCGACGAAAACTATACCCGGCTGCCCATTGCTATCTTGTACGGCAATGATACCCACGAATCCGAAATTGTGGGGCTGCGAGAATCCATTGACTGCTACGATCTGGTTAAATCCGGCTTTGCGAATCAGATTGATGAGGCCGGTGTCTATTGGCTGCTGCATAACACCGGGGCAATGGATGATCCCGATCTTGCAAAGTTTATCCAGCGGATGCGCACCGTCCGGGCGGCTGTTGTGGATGACGCAGACGGAGCGGCAGCTGATGCAAACACCGTGGACGTGCCTGTGGAAGCCCGAAAGGCCATGCTGGATATTTTGCGGCGGGATCTGTACGAGGATGCTCAAATGCTGGACGTTGCGGCATTGGCCGGAGCGGAAAAAACGGCAACGGAGATTTCCGCCGCCTATCAGCCGCAGGACAACAAATGCGCAGACTTTGAATATTTTCTGATCAACTTTATTCAGCAGATTTGTGCAGTGGCCGGAATCCAGAATCCCGAGCCGCAATTTACGTGGAACAAAGTCATCAACCAGGCGGAGGAGACAAACATGGTGCTTGCTGCCGCCGAATACCTGGATGACGAAACCATTTTGAAGCACCTGCCGTGGATTCTGCCGGAGGAAGTGCCGGACATCCTGAAAAGGCGGGATGAAGCCGATTTGCAGCGGATGGGCGCTATGGAAAAGCAATTCCAGGCGATGCAGCAGCAACAGCAGCAGGAGCCGGACAACCAGAATCAGCAGCCGGAGGAATAAGCCATGGCCGATTATGGGCATAAGTGGACGGACAAGCGGCTGGAAATCATGGAAAAGCGGATTGCCAGAATCTACAGCGAAACCGTGGATGACGCAAAGAAGCGGCTGGGAGAAATCCTCAAAACGTTTGAAAAAGAGGACAAAGAGAAAGCTGCTCTTGTCGAAGCCGGGAAAATGAAACGGCGAAACTATATTGCATGGCGGCAGGAGACTTTGGGAAAGGCAAAGCACCTGAAAGATATGATCGGCGTTTTGTCTGAGGATTTTACCAATGCTGATAAAATCGCTATGCGTATCGTTTCCGGCGAGGCCCTGGACGTTTACGCCCTAAACGCCAATTTTGCAGCCTATGATATCGAGCAAAACACGAAAATGAATCTATCGTGGACGCTGTACGACAGAAGCACCGTGGAACGGCTTATCAAAGATACGCCTGATTTGCTGCCGCTGCCGTCCGTGGATATCCCGGTGGATATGCAGTGGAACAGGCAGCATATCACCGAGGCAATCACAAAAGGTATTTTGCTGGGCGACCCCATCCCCGAGATTGCCCAACGGCTGCAAGGTGTGGCGAACATGGGCTATCATGCCGCTGTTAGATCTGCAAGGACGGCGACCACGGCGGCGGAGTGCGCCGGGAGAACCGACACATACAAGCGGGCCGAAAAAATGGGTATCCAATTAAAGCAACAATGGGTTGCCACACTGGACGGCAGGACGCGGCACGAGCACCGGCAAGCAGACGGGCAAATGGTGGACATTGGCAAGCCGTTTGTTGTGGATGGCTACGAAATGGACTACCCCGGAGACCCGAAAGCGCCTGGGTATTTGATTTACAATTGCCGGTGTACTGTGATTTCCGTTGACAAATTCCACGATCCCAACGCCCCCAGGGCCTCTAAACTGGGCGACGTGAGCTACGAGGAGTGGAAAAAGGGCAAAGAGATTGAGGAGGGAAACAGATGGGGAACAACGTGAAACTTATCCGCCCACTATACATCGTTGAATACGTTGATAGACGGGAATTATTTGATGATGATGGTTACATGCAGCTTTTGCAGATACACCGCTTGTGCGTAAACGCAAAAAGCAAAAAAGAGGCAATCACCATTTTCCACAAGCGTATTTGGGGATGTGATAGATGCGATATTACAAAATGTAAAAAAGTTTTTGCAAGGAGGAAATTATAAATGAGTTATTGCCCATACACCGTTGATCGGCATCTCGTCCAACAAACAACGTATGAATACGACGAAAACGGAAATGTTATCATGCAGCAGGTCATCGAGCACAACACCGCCGAATTTGTGGAGTGCAAAGAATCCAGATGCGCCGCATGGCGTCTATCAGGATGTATTTACGGGAAAGCACAATAAATCAAAAATGTTGACTTTCAAATAGTCAAGAGGACGAAATTTTTCAAAATATAGAGGGGGAAAGCCATGCCGAAGAATACGCATCAATCAAGCGGAAACGGAAGTTTTCACGTAGATATCAGTATGAGCGATTTTACAGAGGAAATCACCGATAGAATCAAGGCCGCTATTGGGCGGACGCTAGAAAGAATCGGCCTGAAATGCGAGACATATGCAAAAAAATTGGTTCATGTCATAACCGGGCGGCTTAGAAACAGCATCACACATTACGCGGATGATAACGCCGTTTACGTCGGGTCTAACGTCGAATACGCCGCTTTCGAGGAGGAGGGAACAAGCAAGCGGCCTCCACATCCGTACTTGCGGCCAGCTGCGGAAGACCACATGGACGAGTGGCGGCAAATTCTGGAAGACGAACTAGAAAACGGTTAATTTGCCGGTAACTTGCTGGCAAGTTGCAACAAAGTTGCGACTAACTGAATATTGACTGATCTGCCAAAAGCGGGAGTAAACGTTGATGTTTGCTCCCGCTTTTGTTTTGCCCTTTTGCGATATCGCGGCTGCATTTTGCTGTGTTTCTGCCGAAAAAATGTGTATCAAGGGCCATATTGTATTCTACGATAATCACACAAAGGTTCGCAAAGGAAAGCGGCCTGTAAATTACAGTCGCCCCCAAAGGAACGGGGCCGAAGAAAAGGAGACTGAAACATTATGGCATTGACGAGAAAACTCTTGAAGGGTATGGGGCTGACCGACGAACAGGTTGACACCATCATCGAAGCCCACGGCGACACGGTGGATGGGTTGAAAGAAGACATCCAGCGTTATAAGGCCGATGCGGAGAAGCTGCCAGGGGTTCAGAAGGAGCTGGACGACCTGAAAAAGGACAACGGGGACGACTTCAAGGCACGGTACGAGAAGGAGCGGCAGGACTTCCAGGCGTACAAGAACGGAATCGCCAAGAAGGAGGCGGCGGCAGCCAAGGAAAAGGCGGCGCGGGCCTACTTTGAAAGCAAGGGAATTCCGGCCAAGAGCATGGGGCTTGTGATTCGCGGCGCAAAGGGCGAAATCGAGAGTTTGGAGCTGGACGGCGAGAAGATCAAAGACGCTTCCGCACTGGATTCCCTGCTGGATGGCGACTACAAAGGCCTGATCGGCAGGGCAAAGAAGACGGGAACCGAGACCGAAACGCCCCCTGATGCTTCCAGCGGTGCCAAGAGCCGGGCCGAAATCTACAAGAAGGACGACAAGGGCCGGTATATCCTCTCTGCCGCCGAGCGGCAGAAAGCGCTTGCTGAGAGTATGGCAAGCGAAAGCGAATAAATTTTTGATTTTGAAAGGAGCCAAATAAATGGCAGCAAAAACCGGATTGACGACTACTGCGCAGTTTACCACGTCTGCCCGCGAGGTGGATTTTGTAACCCGCTTTGCGGATAACTGGGACGCACTGCGCACCATTATGGGCATTATGCGGCCCATTCGAAAGGCCCCCGGCACGAAGCTGGTATCCTACAAGGCCAGTGTGGACGGTGGCTTAAAGGGCGGCAGCACCGTGGCAGAGGGCGACGAAATTCCCTTCACCAAAACCAAGGTGGAGCCCGTGGCGTATGGCGATATCGAGGTATCCAAGTACGCGAAGAGTGTGACCATTGAGAGCGTGGCCAAGTACGGCGCGGAAGTGGCCGTGGAAAAGACCGATGACGCTTTCCTTGTGGCTTTGCAGAACAAGGTCCTGGCCGATTTCTACACCTTCCTGAACACCGGCTCCCTGGCCGTGACCGCCAAGACCTTCCAGCAGGCCCTTGCCCTGGCAAAGGGTAACGTGCTGAACAAGTTCGCCGCCATGGACAAGGACGTGACCGAGGTTGTAGGCTTCGCCAACATCCTGGACATGTACGACTACCTGGGCGAGAAGGAGATCACCACGCAGACCATGTTCGGCCTGACGTACCTGGAAAACTTCCTGGGCTACCGGACGCTGTTCCTGCTGCCCGAGAAGTACATTGCCCGGAACAAGGTAATTGCCCTTCCCGTGGAGAACATCGATCTGTACTACGTCGACCCCGCCGACAGCGATTTTGCAAAGCTGGGACTGGACTACACCGTCACCGGCGAAACCAACCTGATCGGCGTACACGTGGAGGGCGACTATTCCCGGGCCACCGGCGATATGTATGCAATCATGGGCCTGAAACTGTGGGCCGAGTATCTGGACGGTATCGCCGTGGCGACCATCACCCCGGGGGAATAACGGTGGCGCTGAAAGCTGAGAAAACCGCACCGGCTGCCGTGGACTTTGACGGGATGACGAAAGCACAGCTTTTGGATTACGCCAAGGAAAACGGCATTGCCGGAGTCAGTGCCGCAATGAGCAAAGCGGATATTCTGGCCGCCGTGAAGGGCCAGTGAACGGAGGGAACCGCATGAACGGAATAAGCCTATATGAGCTGCTGCGGTATCTGCGGAACTTTTTCCCCGGCCTGAAATGGCAGTGTTTCGGCGAGGAAATCCGGGAGGGGCGCATTGCCCTTCCTGGGCTGGAAAGCGGGGACTACTACCTGATCGAGGGCAGCCGGAAAAATGACGGAATCCACGTGTACGGAAACGCAGACTTGCGGAATGAAATCTATACGGGAATCATCACCGAAATCTGCGTCCCTGCCGAGGTGCTGGCCCTGCTGGATGAAATCAACGCATGGATTGAAAAGAACCACGAGGCCGTAGAAAGCCCGTATCAAAGTGAATCTTTCGGCGGGTACTCGTACACCAAGGCAAGCGGAAATTCCGGCAGCGGTGAAGGAATGAGCTGGAAAACGGTATTTGCACCGCGTCTGCGGATATGGAGGAAATTATGAGCCTGCTTGACAATTTTCTGCAAGAAAAATGTGTGCTGCTGGAAAAAAAGCGAACGCCGGATGGTGCCGGTGGCTGGCTTGTGGAATGGGCAGACGGGGCGGAATTTAACGCCGCTGTCGTGCTGGATACCTCCATGCAGTCTCGGATTGCGGAGAAAGAGGGCGTGACCAGCGTGTACACCGTCACCACCCGGCGCAGCACTCCCCTGTCCTTCCACGACGTTTTTCGGAGAGAAAAAGACGGCGGCATTTTCCGCGTCACCAGCAACGGGGCCGACAAGCAGTCACCCGAGTTTGGGACGCTGGACATATGCCAGGTCACAGCCGAACGATGGGAGCTGACGAAATGACGGCGGATGCGGCACTGCACCAATTTTTCAACAATTTTAGCATTCCTGCGTTCCCGGAAACTTCCGTGCCGGATAAGCAGGAAATGCCGTATATCACATACCCATTTGTAACGTCTGAGTTTGGAGATTTGCCGGTAAATTTGGCTGTATACCTTTGGTACAAAACGGAATCAGAGGCAACACCAACGGCAAAAGCACAGGAGATTATAAGCGCAATAGGCCGGGGCGGCTGCACTGTGCCTGTAGATGGCGGCTATATCTGGCTTTATATGGGCTCTCCTGCCCTGCGGGCTGTGCTGGACGAGGACAACAGTATTAAACGGCGGGCGCTGAATATCACCGCCGAATATTTCCGATAGGAGGAAAACGCATGAGCAAAATGTTTACCCAGATTGCGTCTGACGCATTCAAAAGCATCCCCCGGGGCGCTGGCATGGTGCTGAGCAAGTTTGACCCCAGCAAGCCCGCCAAACCTCAGGACGCGGATATTTTGTACGCCACTACCGGCGGCATCACTGCCAGCTGCGTGGCTACATACAGCGACGATGGCGCGGACATGGACAATGTTCCCAACAACGCAAAAGAGCTGAAACAACTGGACGGCTGGGAGTGCAAATTTGCTTTCGTGGCCGTGACCATGACGGCCAGAGGCGTACAGCTGGCGGTTGGCCCTGCCACTGTCGAAGGGAACAAGATTACCCCCAAAGACACGCTGGAGCTGTCCGACTTTACCGATAAGATCTGGTGGGTTGGCGACATGGGCGACGGCGGCATGGCGGCAATTTCCCTGGAAAATGTGCTGAGTTCCGGCGGCCTGACCCTGAAAACCACCAAGAACGGCAAGGGTCAGTTGACCATTGAGCTGCAAGGCCATGTCTCCATTACCAACGTGACCAAGTGCCCGATGGAGTTCTTTGTACAGGAGGAGATTGCGGCATGACGTTTATTTTTGACCTGCCCAACGAGCAGCTGCTCCCCGCCGCCTTTGATGTGGTGGAGAAAATCGAGGAGTTTGTCAGCGCAACCAACATGAGCGAACTGAAAACCGCCCCCAAGGATGGCGAGACCGCCCGGGAGGCCGGGCGGCGGAATATCCGGGCCATGGCAAAGAGGGCTTGCAAAGAGTTCCCTGCGAAGACCGCAAGGGTCACCGATGCCATGTGGATTTGCGGCGAAAACGAAACCGCTCCCAATGCCATTTCCACGTTCGTGAAGTGTGTGAACCGGGCTGACGTGATGGATTTTTTTATTTCGCTTCTGTCGCTGGCGTAAAGGGCTACAGTCTGGCGGTGTGCGGTATCCCTCCTGCCCTGTGGGACAAGCTCCCTTTCCGCGGCATCCTGCATCTGCTGAAAGCTCAGCAGCAACAGCAGATGCAGGAGGAGGTATACCGAATTTACACCACCGACACTCTGAAATATATCTGCGAAAGTGTAGCCCAGCGCCTTGACGGCAGGTGTATGGCGCAGAGATATGTAGACTTTATAGACCAGCGGAAACCGGAACAGCAGGAATCCGGGGACGAAATTATAAACCGGCTGGGTGAAAAGCTGGATGCAATGGGAGGTGGGGACGTATCGCAAGTTTGCTAGACCTTGCAATTGCGCTTATCGTGCAGGATAACGCAAGCGGCCCAATCAAAAAGGTTGGAACAACTGCTGCCCAAACCTCTGACGATATTGCAAAAAGCATGGACAAGGCCGGTGGGGCCTACGAAAAATTCAACGAGAAATCAAAACGGGTAAGCAACGATTTTCAAGCCCAGCAGAAAAAGCTTCAGCTGTTAAAGGACAAGTATGTCGAGCTTTACAGCACCATGGGCAGCGGTGCCGCTGAGACCCAGAAGGTTGGAGCGGAAATTGAGGAGCTTTCCGGGAAGGTCGCCAAGAACAGAAAGGCACTGGAAGAGGCAGAGGCGGCCGCGGATTCTTTTGACAAGTCCATAGAACAAGTCCCCAATTCCATGGACAAGGCCGGGAAATCGGCGGACGGGTTCGGCAGCTCCCTGGAAGGGCTGATACCGAAACTTACAAAAGCGATGCTTATCAAAAAAAGCGTTGAAGCCGTGGCAGACTTTGCGGTGCAAGCGGTGGAACAGGCATCTGCCGCCGAAACATCATTTGCCAAGGTGAGCACGTTACTTTCCGGGACGGACAACAGTGCCTATTTTGAAAGCATCAAAAAAGGCTCCCAGGAAACCGGCGTTGCCATTTCAGATTTTTCCGAGGCTGTATACAATGCACTGTCTGCATCCGTCGACCAAGCAAGTGCCGTACAGTTTACCACCAGCGCCATAAAACTGGCAAAGGGCGGCTTTACTGATGCGGCAACCGCCGTTGATGTGCTGACGACTGCCATCAATGCCTACGGCCTGGAAGCGTCTGACGCAACCCGTATTTCCGACAAGCTGATCACAACGCAGAATTTGGGCAAAACAACCGTCGGAGAGCTGGCACAGAATTTGGGCCGGTCAATTCCTACGGCCAGAGCGTACAACGTGAGCATTGACGAGCTGCTTTCCTCCTATGCCGTTATGACAAAAAACGGCAACCAGGCGGCAGAATCCACGACGCTGATCAATGCCATGCTGAACGAAGTCGGCAAGTCTGGCACGACGACGGCAAAAATCATCAAAGAAAAAACCGGCCACAGTTTTTCGGAATTGATGGCTTCCGGTACATCCCTGACGGATGTGCTTAAAATCTTAGCTGATTCTGCATCTGCTTCCGGACTTGCGATCAATGATTTGTTCGGCAGCGCAGAGGCCGGTAAAGGCGCGAATATCTTGCTAAACAACGTCCAAGACGTAAACGCCGCAGTTGCAGCCATGGGAGACTCTGCCGGTGCTACGGAATCCGCGTACAGCAAGGTTATGGATACGCTTTCTGAGAAAATGGCGAAGCTGAAAAACAACTGGGAGCTTGTGAAGGAAAGCCTTGGAACGGTTGTGCTACCGGCTGTAAGCGGCGTTGTGGACTGGTTGAACAGTGGCTTTGATAAGATTTTTGGGAAAAATGAGTTTAAGGGCCAGGCAAGCAATCTGGAAGAGGCGAACCAAAAAGCCAAGGAATATGGCGACCAGATAGACGCAATTTATGCCAAGTACGAAGCCGGTGAAGAAATAACCTCTGGCGATATGTACCGTATTAATCAGCTGACCGGTGCTATGAACGATTATCTGGCACAGGCCGAGGCCTTTAAAAACGGAACCGCCGAAATTGCAGATGCAGCCGCAGACCCGGCGCAAAAGTTCGAAGACGCGACCAACCAATATATTTCTTCGGCAGAAGCGCTGATGGCTGAGTATCAGGCAACATATGAAAATACGCTTGCAAATGTGGAAAAATGGTTTGGGCCGTTTGATGAAGCATCGACAAATGTTAAAACGAGCCTAGCTGATATTACTGCCGGGCTGCAATCCCAAATCGACTACAATACCAAGTACAGTGAGAATCTTCAGTATTTGGCGGATAGCGGCCTTGGCAGCATGAGCGATGCCCTGCAGGCCTACGGAAAAGACGGCGCTGCATACGCTGCGGCGCTGGTGGAATCGCTGGAATCTGTTGGAGGTGCGAGCACTGCTGAAGGGCAGGCGATTGTGGAAAACCTGCTGGCTTTGTCCAGCGGCGTTGAAGAATCCCAAAGCAAGCTTGCCACAAGCATGACGGACATGAACGGTGAATTCGCGTCAAAAGCAGAGGAAATAGCGGCGGATTATGCCGAAATGATCGAAGGGCTAAACAAAGCGGACGAGGCAGCAAGCGCGGCAAAATCTACTATGGATAGTTTCGTCCAAGGTCTAGAGGGCGGCAAAGGGAGTGCAGCTGCTGTAATGGCGGGCCTTGCAGATACGATGATGAGCGCATTGCAAGGGAACCTTGGCACTGTGAGCATCGGCGTGCAGTTAGTTGGAGGAAGAGGGATTACCGCAAACGGAATGGTATCCTTCAGCAGCAAGGCCATTGGCGCGGATTATATACCGTACAATGGATATCTTGCAGAATTGCACCGGGGCGAGGCGATTTTGACCAGCTACGAAGCCGACCAGTGGCGGCGAGGCCGCAGCGGTGGGAACGGGCAGGGTATCACCATTGTGCAAAATATCAGCGCTACCCCCCAGACCCCGGCGCAGTTTGCGGCAACGACAGAGGCATATTTCCAGCGAGCGAGGTGGGCTTTTTGAGCGGGTACAACAATCTGAGCAAGCTGTTTCGGTACGTCAACGCAGATGGCGAGAGCATCACGTTTGATTATGGCAGCGGATATCTTATCAGCAAGCCGAACGGCATCGACAGCGTTTCCGTAGAGATGGGAACCGCCGTAGGTATCAACCAGGCTGGTGTGATCGTGCAGACTACCCATGTGCAGGAAAGGCCTGTGACCATCAACGGAATCATTGTTGGGGAGAATCAGGCCGCCAGCAAAGAAAGGCTGCTGAATGTCATCCGGCCAGACCTGAAAGGGCGGCTATATGCCGATGATTACTACCTGGATGTTTACCCCACCGAAACACCAACGGTGGAAGCCGGGAGAATCGGTGCGAGATTTCAGTTTTCGCTAAGTGCGGCATATCCGTACTGGGTGCAGGAGAACGTGCAGGTTGCAACGCTGATGGGCGTTGCAAAGCGATTTAAATTCCCGTGGAATATCTCCCGGCCATACCGTTTCGGCGAGGTGGTGCAGGCGAAATTTATCAATATCCGAAACGGCGGGCAGGTTGCGGCACCGTACACTATGACGCTGCGAGCGCTGGACGCAGTGCAAAACCCGTGGATTGATGATGCAAAATCCAGCAAAATGCTGAAAATCAACAAGTCCATGATCGCGGGGGAAATTTTGACCGTGGCAGTTACGCATGACCAGATCAGCGTGACCAGCACAGTCGATGGGGACTGCCTGGGCGCGCTGGACATTGGCAGCGATCTGTTCGAGCTGCAAACGGGCGACAATGTGTGGAAACCCGGCGCAGACAGTGGGCTGGAAAATCTGCAAATCGATGTTGCGTATGCCGTTGAGAAAGCGGGTGTTATCGCATGATCGTAGTATACGCCGAAGATTTGGCAAAAACCTATTGGCTTAAAAACGTTATCAGCCTTGCGGAAATCGCCTACTACAACGACACCGGGAAAATCACCATAACCGCCCCGGCGGACGAACTGAACATTGCTGCGCTGCGCGTGGGAAATTTGGTTTACGACACGGACAGGAAACTGCTATTCCTGCTGATGCACACCAAAGTGGATACCAACAATCTGCAAATCACCGCAGACGGGAAAAGCGCAGAATGTATCCTGAATCGGCGGGTATCTGCCGAGGACATCACCATAACCAACATCGAAAAAGGCGTTTACGATGCAATAAACCGCAACCTGCGCGGACTGGACATCATTCAGACAGCCCCCGTAAAGGGGCTTAGCGAGGAATTTAAGGCCGAAAGTCAGGACGAAAGCGGCGGCAGCAGCGAGGACGTGAACGAAGCATCTGTGCGGGGCGAGCAACTGTTGGATGCCATTACCCCGTTTTTGGAAAACGGCGAGTTGGGGCGGCGCATTATCTGGGACGCGCAAGACAAAAAAATCACGTTCGAAATTTACAAGGGCGTGGACCGGACGGAAGGAATCCACAGGGTAGTTTTCTCCACCGAGCAAGGAACATGCCGCGACCTGGTTATCGATACGGACGATTCCACGTTTTACAACTGCGCCGCCGCGGCGTGGGAGTGGGACGGCGGCCCATGGATGAACTACGTCGGCAAGCACTGGAATGCAAGTGATCGGGAGCTGTGGGTGGATACCGGCGTTTCCGGAAGCGGCAGCGGGGAGGAATTCGCAAAGAAAAAGGGAGAGGCCGTAGCCAAGGCCGCCGAAAAGCTGAGCGAATACGTGAACCGGCAAAGTTTTACGGCCACAATTCCGGCGGGTGACCTTGGGCGGCGCTACGAGTTGGGCGATATCGTCACGTGCGCATCCGTTAAATACGGCGTTAATTTTAATGCCAGAATCACCAGCCTGAAATACACGTTGGACGCAAACCAGGAAAAAACAGAGATCGTCCTAGGAAAGCCTGTGCTGACGGTGATAGAGGAGGTAAAAATGCTTGTTAATTAAAAGTTTCCCGAACAACCGGGATGAATACATCGGCGCGGAAGAGATTATGCGCTGGCTGCACGGGCGAACATCCGGCGTGTTTGCGGCTGCCCAAAATGCTGCGGTGGCTGCTATGGATACCCCGGGAATGGGCATTACCGTATCCGATGGGACCGGATGGATGACGGATGCAGGCGGGAACGGCGTTGTTTGGTGGAACGACACTGAAAAAACGTCCGGGCAAAAGCTGCAACTGGAAATCGATATGGCCGACGGCGTGCTGAACCGGATCGACAGAATCATTGTAGAGTGGAAAACCATCAACTATGCAGATTTGCCGGAAATTAAGGTGCTGAAAGGCACAGCGTCCAGCACAGCGGAAGCACCGGCGCTGACCAACAACAGCACTGTGCGGCAGATCAGCCTTGCAAGAGTGTCCGTGGCGGCTGGTATCACGGCAATCACGGCCAGCATGATCACAGACGAACGGCTTGACCCGGCTGCCTGCGGGCTGGTAACGGATG
>ERZ773235.1785-NODE-1785-length-20641-cov-40.825950_pt1 | contig 20641 bp, 19 predicted proteins | sample MGYA00580522_ERZ773235 | MGnify/ENA primary metagenome ERZ773235 (study PRJEB29015, sample SAMEA2737797) | human gut metagenome | biome: human gut; feature: human-associated habitat; material: faeces | place: China | collected 2012 ...
CCTTCTCGTTCGGGGTGATCCCGAACACGGCGTCGGAAAGCTCAACGGTGGAAACTTTCTTGCCGCTCATATCAACGACATCAAATTTAGCCATTGTGTTTTCCTCCTTTACGCTTTGACGCTGTCACTGACGCAAACCACAGAACCCTTCGGGCCGGGGATGGCGCCCTTGATGGCGATCAGGTTGTTTTCGGCATCGACTTTAACGATGCTCAGGTTCTGAACGGTCACGCGCACAGCGCCCATGTGGCCGGGCAGACGCTTGCCCTTGAACACGCGGGACGGGGTGGAGGTGGAGCCGTTAGAGCCGGCATGGCGGGCAACGGGGCCGGTGCCGTGGCTCTCGCGCAGGCGGTGCTGGCCAAAGCGCTTGATAACGCCCTGATAGCCCTTACCTTTGCTGGTGCCGATGACGTCGACCTTATCGCCAGCAGCGAAAACGTCAGCCTTGAGGATATCGCCGACGTTCATGCCGGAAATATCGTCCAGACGGAACTCACGAAGGGTGCGCTTCGGAGCGACGTCTGCTTTGTCGAAGTGGCCTTTGGCCGCCTTGTTGACCTTCTTGGCGCTCACTTCGCCAAAGCCAAGCTGGACTGCCTCATAGCCGTCGGACTCGACGGTTTTCTTCTGCACGACGGTGCAGGGGCCGGCTTCGATGACGGTTACGGGAACGACCTTGCCGTTTTCATCAAACAGCTGGGTCATGCCCAGTTTCTTGCCAATGATACCTTTTTGCATTTGTGTAAATCCTCCTGTAAAGGTTATTGGTTGGCGGCGGGTTGTCCGCCAACATGACCTCTCCGCTTAATGAACGTTTTATGCGGATCGTGTCTGAATTCATTCAGCATGGGAACGCAGGTCCGGCGGTTAATGGATCACGGCCATTCGGGCCGGGGTTCCGGTTCCCGCCTGATTGCATCAGAGCTTGATCTCGATGTCAACGCCAGCGGGGAGCTGCAGGCTCATCAGAGCCTCGACCGTCTTGTTGGACGGCTTCAGAATGTCGATCAGACGCTTATGGGTGCGGGTCTCAAACTGCTCACGGCTGTCCTTGTACTTATGAACAGCGCGCAGGATGGTGACGACTTCCTTGTCGGTCGGCAGGGGGATCGGGCCGGACACGCGAGCGCCAGTGCGCTTTGCGGTCTCCACGATCTTTGCTGCAGCGGCATCGATCAGGGATGCATCATAGCTCTTCAAACGGATTCTGATTTTTTCTTTGACTGCCATTAGATTCGCCTCCTAAAAATTTGTGTTGCCTTAGGCGGCCGATAAATTACACACGCTTCCGGGTGTTCAATAGTTTCGCATCAGAAAATCCGGTGAACCGCGCACCGCAGTTCCCCCGGAGAAATACATCGCAAAAACTATGGAAATTGGTCCGTGCCGCAGAATGCAGCGCCGTACATATCCCTTCGCATTCGTAATTCTTTCGCCCGGTTCTAAGATCGGACATACTCCGCGGAAAAACCCGTCCGCCCCTATGGGAGCAGCGGCAACCTCCCGCATCAACGCATATCGTGGCTGGTGCCGAACGCCCGTTCTACACCAGCCGTTCGCAGCCAAGAAGTATGATACCACAATATACCGTAAATTGCAAGTGTTTTTTCAGCAAATCGTAAAATATTTTTTGAAAAATTCTGCATTTTGCCGAAATTCATTATCCCGGCCCTTTCCGGCATTTCCTCTTTGGGGGTATCATCTTCTACCGTGGTATATTATACACGTTCCTGCGCAAAAAGCAAGGGTCGTTTCACGCATATTTTGCCTGGCATGGTGCATTTTCTGTTGTCTTGGAGTTGTTGGGATTTTTGGCGAAGAAATGTTATCTTTTGGAGCGGTTAGAGTTTCCCGGGAGAGAAGCAGCCTGTATCAGGGCATGTTTATATTTTTTCCTATTTAATATATAAGAAACAACGCCTCGGGGCCATTGCTCGCTTCGGCCCGCGGGAACTCACTTGCCGCCAAATATCCCACCTCAGCCAAGCCACCATCTAAAAAGTCAGGGCCGTGCTTTTCTGCACAGCCCTGACTTTAACTTATGGCAACACCGCACAATTCCCGCCTGACGGCTTAAGCACCGCTCCGGCGGCTGCGGCACGGCATCTGTGTTGCCAAAATGCTCGATAAGACATCCAGTATTATCTGCGCTTTTGGCTTGGCATCTGCCGCACCTCGCTCGCCGTATCGGCACTTAGAATTATGCGGTATTGCCTTATCTTCCTTATAATATTATATACGCTTTACTTCGGTGCAATCAATGCGCCGGTGCGGCTGTCGAACCAATACCGGATGCCATCAATCATCACAACGCCTTTCGCCATTGCGCCGGTGACGGGGTCAAAGTAGAAGCGGTCCACGCCCTGGGTATCCCAGCCTTTGATCATGTGGCCGTCTGCATCATAGCGCACCCACTTGCCACCATCGGATTCCTGGTAAACATCTTTGCTCACGGCTTTTTTGCCGTTGTCCACCGCATCCAGCCAATACCAGGCGTCGCTGGCAAGATCATAAATTTCCTTGCCGCGGCCCTCAGTCCCCTGGCGAATACCGCCCTCGTACCAGTAGTCGCCCACTTCGGTATGCAGCCACTGGCAGTCCAGCATGGTTCCCATGATGGGGTCAAAGCCGTACTGCACATCATCCAGCAGCAAGGCACCCTTGGCCATAGCGCCGGTGATCTGGTCAAAATAGTAGGTGCCGTTTTCGTTCACATCCCAGCCTTTTACCATGTGGCCGTTTTCATCGTAACGCACCCACTTGCCGCCGTTGGATTCCTGATAAACGTCCTTACTGGCTGCCATTGCGCCGTTCTGGATATTATCCAGCCAATACCAGGCATCGCTGGCGGGGTCATAAATCTCTTTACCGCGGTAGCTGGAATCGTATGGATTGTAACCCTGGCGCTTCCAGCTTTCAAACCAGTAGCGCTTGCCGCCCCATTCCAGCCAGAACAGGCCATCCGGGCCGCTGCTGCGGCTGCCATTCACCGTATTAAAGGTAAAGGATGTTCCGCAGATCGTCTGCTTACCATACAGCATTTTGCCGTTGGTCAGGCTGTAAAACACCTGGCGGCCATCCGGCAGCACCACAGGCCCGCGGCACTGGGCACCGGTCTTTTCATCGTAATAGTACCAGCCGCCGTGCTCCAGACATTCGCCAAATGCCATGCAGCCATTTTCATCAAAGTAGCAGAGCCGGTCTTCATCCAGCTGCACCTTGCGGTTTTCCGCGCGGGCTCCGCTATCGTCCGGGTCCAGCCAGTAGCGGCAGCCGGTATCGGGGTCGGTGAACTCCAGGCCGCCTTTCTGCAAGCCCTGGCGTTCGCCATCCACATACCAGTAGTGTTTGCCGTTTTCTTCATACCAGCCGTTGCGTGCCTCATCGTCGATTACGACATTTACGGTAGCGGAGGCAGCGCCCGCCCGAACCGTCAAGGTCGTTTCCCCGTTCTGCACGCCAGTCACCACAAAAGTCCCTGCGTAAGTACCAATTTCAACTTTCGCAACTGTAGGGTCATCCACCGTCACCCGCACGGTATCGCAGGCGCTGGCAGGGGTCAGGCGGAAGGTATACTTTTTGTTCTGCCCTGCCCCCAGTTTAACGGCGTTATCGTTCAAGCCGCCAAGGGTCATACTGTCAGCCTGGTTGCCTCGGCGGACAAATTCATCGTCAAACCGCTTTGTCATATACGCCGTGCGCTGGGCGATCCAATCCTGCAGTTTGTCAACATCCTGCTGCCAGGTGCCGCTCTCATCCGCACGCGCGGTGCCGGGCTGATCTTTCAGATCCCAGCGGACAAATTCCATCTTGGCGGAGTTTTCCAGCGTGCTGCGGTAATCGTTGCAGGTTTCGCTCCAATTTTCCAGCAGAGGGCGCATGGTGTGCTGGTAGCGCTCCTGCACTACTTCACGGAACTGCTGGCATTTCATCAGCTCAGTGAACCAGGTCAGCGAGATTTCCCCGCGCTGCTGGTCCTGTATGTTCATGGCATAGTCGGCATGTGGATCGCTGACGCCATAGCTTTCATCTTCATTGTTCAGGGCGGAGTCATAGTCCCACACGGGGCCCATATGCAGCACATCGTCGGCACCGTCCCGGTAGCAGAAGGTACTGCTTTTGAAGGTATCCCAGTTTTCGACCCATTCCGAAATGAGGTAATAATCCGCAAAGCTCTGCACATCAATTTTGGAGCTGATGATGTTCCAATCTTTATCGGATGCGTACAGCACATCTTCAAATTCATCCAGCGCCGTTTCAAAGCCGGACCAGGCTTTCAGGGCGGCAGAGTCCTGCTCGTCCAAGTCATCGGCGGCGGAATCCTTTAAAGTAAAGTGGGTGCCGCTCTGGTTGCCGGTAAACCAGTACTCTTCACCATTATAATAAATGTTGTCCGCTTCAGCCAGGATGCCATCCTCCTGCTCCAGTTCCACGCGGTTGGTGCCCACCTGCACTTTTTCGCACAGCAGGTAGCAGCCCTGATAGCTGCCATCGATCCACACATCCACCCAGCGGCCATCCGGAGCCCATTCGCTCATGGCGTTGGCAAGGTCATACACTGCCTTGTTGCGCATCATGGAAGTATCCTGCCGGTTGGCGATCAGCAGCCAGGTTTTGGCTTTATCCATGCCCAATACCTTGGCTTTGCTGCTGAGCTTGAACTGGTAGGGACGCTTATCCAGCTTCCAGGTAGTGTTGCCGCGGCCCTTGAACTCAACATCGGTATCGGTCAGGTCGCTCCCGCCGGCCTGGCTGATCGTCACGCTGTTGCCCTTGTATTTGACACCCTTGGAGCCAGCCTGGATTTCATCCAGGGTCACACCGTTCAGGGTAAAGGATACGCTGGGCAGCTGGGATTTGTACAGTTCCACCCGCGCCGCTTTGCCATCCGTAAAGGTCAGGTTCAGGGTTTCGATGTTGGTAAAATCGCCGCTGACAGTAGTTCCGTCCACAGTCAGTCCCTCTGCATCCGCGGCGGCCAGCTCGGCACCAGTTTCAATCGTAAGAGTTGCCATGTCCGTATTGACGGGCAAGAAGAGGCGGTACGCTTCATCAATAAACTGTGCCGTGCAGTCTGCTGCCGTAACGGTCAGTGATGCTGCGGTTTCCCCCGTTGCCACTTCCTGCGCATCAGCCTGCTGATACACCGGTGCTTCTTCTGCTTCGGTCACATCCTGTGCTTCGTCTGCCCATTCTGTGGGGTCGGGCTGGGCTGCGGTTTCCGGCGTGGCCTGTTCCGCCATTGCCGGGAGTGCCGCCCCGCAGGCAAAAGCCGCTGCCAGCAGCAGCGCTGTCATTTGTTTCAACAATCCGTTTTACCCCTTTCCGCTTTCCGCATCCAAGTGTTTTTTTCTTGCATTAACCGTATCAGTTTACCACATCCATCCCAAACAGGCAAGTAATCGCAGGCAAAAATAACGTTCTGGCAAAATAAACCCGGCACAAACTCAAAAATTTGTGCCGGGTGCCATTTTGGATTTTATTAAGGTATATCTGAAAACAAAGGAAATAGCGGATATTTCGCAAACACAAGCAGGATTTAAGGCATAGAGCCGCAGGAATCCTTTGTGGCTTCCAAGGCTTTTTAACGCAAAATCCGGCTGCGTTTGTAGAAACAGACGATATTTTCGACTTTTCTGATACACCCCAGTTTTACTTTGTTTCTTTTTCCACTGCCGGTTCAAAGCGGTACAGCTGGGCGCTGTAGGGGGCAAGTGTCAGCTTTACGCTGCCGGTGGTTGTTTTGCTGCGCAGGGCTTTGGGGCGGGCGGTCCTGCCGCCAAAGCACTTCCAATCGCTGTTCAGCAGCGGGGTGATCTTGCCCTTGCCGGGCAGGGTGAGCTCATAGTCTTTCAGCTCGGTATCACCAAAATTGAACGCCGCAAACACGGTGGCTTCCTGCCCTTTGCGCAGGATGGCGCAGGCATCCAGTTCCGGGTGGTCGCAGTCCAGCCACAGGAAATGGTCCGGGTTGTATTCTCCGCTCCAGAACGCATCATATTTCCGGTACAGTTCGTTCAGGGTGCGGCGGTAGTTGGCGAAGGCCTCGTGGATGGGGTAATCCAGCAGCAGCCAGTCCTGCTCGCGGCTTTCATCGTATTCCCGCAGCTGGCCAAACTCGTTGCCCATAAAGTCCAGCATCTTGCCGGGGTGAATTGCCATATACAGATAGAGCGCACGCCCCTGGGGGAACTTATCCTCATACTCGCCGTACATCTTTTGCAGGATGGTCGCCTTGCCATGAACATTTTCATCATGGCTGAACGGCAGGATGTAATGCTCCCGCCAGAAATACATCATCGAGAAAGTCAGCTTGCCCAGGTTGGATTTGCGTTCTTCCGGTGTTTTTTTGAAGTAGTCCAGCGTATCGTTCATCCAGCCAAGGTCCCACTTGTAGTCAAAGCCCAGGCCGCCGTATTCCACGGGGGCGGTCACTTTTTCAAAGTTGGTGGAATCCTCGGCAATCAGCATGGCGGTGGGGTGGCGCTGCTGCAACCCCTGGTTCATATTCTTCAAGAATTCCAGGGTAGAGCCGTTCACACCGCGGGCGGGGTCGCCCTGCCAGTAGATCAGGCGGCTGACGGCATCCATGCGCAGGCCGTCTGCGTGGAAGGTGCGCAGCCAGTAATCAGCGGCCGACTGCAAAAAGCAGCGGATTTCGCCGCGGGAGTGCATGAAATTGCAGCTGCCCCATTCGCTCTCCCCCACCGCTGCGGCGGGGTATTCGTACAAAGCGGTGCCGTCAAAGTGTTTCAGGCCGTATTCATCCACAGCGAAGTGGACCGGCACAAAGTCAAAGATCACGCCAATGTCCGCCGCGTGGCAGGCATCGATCAGGGTACACAGCTCGTCCGGCGTGCCGTAACGGCTGGTGGGGGCAAAAAAGCCGGTGGTCTGGTAGCCCCAGCTGCCGTCAAAGGGGTATTCGCTCAGCGGCATCAGCTCCAGGTGGGTGTAGCCGTTTTCTTTCAGGTAGGCGGGCAACTGTTTGGCCAGTTCAGAATAAGTATAGGGGGTGCCATCCTCCTTGCAGCGCCAGCTGCCTGCCTGTGCTTCGTAAATGTTCAGCGGAGCATCAAAGTTCTTGCTGCGCTTTGCCATCCAGGCGGAATCCGTCCACTGGCAGGTGGGTGCGCCCCACACAATGCTGCGGCCATCTGGGCGCAGTGTCATGGCCGTACCGTAAGGGTCGCAGTGGTCCACCACACTGCCGTCTGTGCCACACACACGGTATTGGTAGCAGGTGCCGCGCGTTACCCCGGCAGCATCTGCCTCCCAGCAGCCGGAATAGCTGCGGTGCATCTGCCATTCTGCCCAGCTGCCATCGCTCAGGCCGCTGGTGATAACCTTTACATCCCGTGCAGACGGTGCCCACACAGCAAAGTGGGTCCCGCCCTCATAGGGGTGCGCACCAAAAAAGGTATCCGCGTCAAACTCCCTGCCGGTATAAAACCCCTGAATATTCATAAAGCATAATCCTTCCTTTTATATAGTAGCATAATAATGCAGCACCGGCAGCCGCCGGGCCGTGCAGTGGGCATCTATTGTTTCTTTCCAAATTATGTTCTACAAAAAATTATACCATGCCTTGCGGCATGGTACAATTAACAGTTGTTCAGCTTTGTGTTCAAAAACTCTGCATCAGATATGCAGCACCATCTTGGCCACGTTGAAGTAGATCAACAGCGTGGTGGTATCCACGATGGTAGTGATCAGGGGCGAAGCCATGACCGCCGGGTCGATCTTGAACTTTTCCGCAATCACCGGCAGCAATACACCGATCAACTGGGAAAGCAGCACAGTAAAGATCAGGGTGACGCAGACGGCCAGCGCCACCGGAGCCGCGATGCGGTCCAGCAGCAGCATTTTGAAAAAGTTGCACACGGCCAGCGTCACGCCGCACATCAGGGCCACGCGGCATTCACGCCAGATAATACGCGGCAGATCGTGGGGGGTAATATCGCCCACCGCCATGCTGCGGATGATGGTGGAGGTACTCTGGCTGCCCGCGTTGCCGCCCGCATCGGTCAGCATAGGGATATAGGCGGTCAGCACAGTAACGGCGGCCAGCGCGCTTTCATACCCGCGGATCACCAGGCTGGAGAAGGTTGCGCTGAGCATCAGGAACAGCAGCCAGGGGATACGGCTTTTGTAAACATCCAGCATGGACTGCTTGAAATATGGCTTATCGCTGGGGGTCATAGCGTTCATCTTCGCGATGTCTTCGCTGGCCTCATCCTGCAAAATACTGATAGCGTCATCAACCGTCAGGATACCAACCAGGCGGTTCTCTTTATCCACCACCGGCAAAGCCAGGTAGCCGTACTTTTCAATCAGCTGGGCGGCATCCTCACGGTCAGTGCTGGTTACAACGCTGACCACATTGGGGTTCATCAGCTCTTCAACCGGGCGCTGCTCGTTCTTTTCCAGCACCAGGGCACGCAGGCTGACCACGCCAACCAGGGTACGGTCCTTGCGGGTAACGTAACAGTTGTTGATGGTTTCCTTATCAATGCCGTTCTGGCGGATGGCGTCCATGGCGCTGCGCACGGTCCAATCGGGGGCAAGCTCCATGAACTCGGTCGTCATAACGCCGCCGGCGGAATCTTCCGGGTATTTGAGCAGTTCGTTGATCATCTTGCGGGTGTCCGGCTCTGCCTGGGCCAGGATACGCTTGACCACGCTGGCAGGCATTTCCTCCACAAGGTCGGTGGCATCGTCCACGCACAGCTCCTCCACCACGCTCTTCAGCTCGCGGTCAGTCAGGCCGCGGATCAGCGCTTCCTGCGTTTCGGAGCTAAGCTCCGCAAACACATCGGCCGCCAGGTCCTTAGGGCACAGACGGAACAGCACCGGCATTTTTTCTTCGGGCAGGTCCTCAAACACGGCGGCAAGATCCGGCGCGTTCATGGTAGACATGACATCACGCAGGCTCTGGTACTTTTTGGCATCGTCAAGGCTGGCCAGCATCTGGCGCAGCACAGCAATGGTGTTGTTTACCATAAAAAATCCTCCCTGTGCAGCCGTTGTTTCAACGCAGACGCACAAGGAGGGTGAAATCTTTCAAAATGAAGCAAGCGTGCCGTGCGCTAAAAATGCGCACACAAACAGCAAGTGGCTCTGCATAGAGCCACCGCCTGCACCTCTGCACCGAAACAACGGTTGCCATTATATTCAGTTTTACATCGGTTCACAGGACTACCGGGAATCTCCATGCTTAACCACCTGCCTTTTGTGTTGGATTTTTATCATCATGGTTCCATGTTTTGCTGCAAAAGCGCTATGAAACCATTTAAACTTTACCATTCCACCGCGGGTTAGTCAACCCCTTTTGTGTGTTCTATATAAAAAAATAATGTCCGCGGGCTGATAATTTCTGCCGCAGGAATTTTGGGGGCAACATAGCACAAAAAAGCCCCCGCACCCAATCGGATGCAGGGGCTTGCTTTGGCCAGCTCAGCAATTTTCAGCGCAGGCAAAAACTTCAACTTCCGTGTCAAAGCCATTGACCAGGTTAATGCTGTAAGCGATCTGAGCCATACGTTCCATAAATTTTTTCATAACTGATATACTCCTCTCGGCACGGCAGCTTTCCCGGCTGCGGTGCAGGTGCCGCCCTCTATTGCAGCACCGTCAAGTTTTCTTTCTTGACGGCTCTATCATATCAGTTATGCACAAATAATTTGTTATCTATTTGTGAATTATGCTGTAAATTCGTGACATTTTCCGGTTTTACAGGTTTCACAGCCCAGTTTTCACCACCTTTTTGTGTATTTTCACCTCGCTGCACACGCCCGTTGCACATCATTTTTGAATGCAGCAATTAAAAAGGGGCTGCCCCTGCACGGTTCCCCGTGCAAAGGCAGCCCCAGTAAAAACTGTTTTGGTTGATTATGCCATCAGTTCCTTTACGGTTGCAGCGATCTTTTCATCCTTGCAGTCTACAAAGAAATGCTCGGCAAAATGCTCCCCGGCAAAAGCACCCTTGACCAGATCGTGATCCAGATCTTTCAGGATATCGCACAGGTCACGGAACGCCACGGAACGCACGCCGTCCAGAATCTTCTTGTTGCGCTGTTCGGGCACAACGCGCTCCTTCGGGTAGCCCTGACCATGGCCAAAGCCGAACAGTTTTTCAAACACATATTCCAGGTTCAGCTCGCCGCCCCAGCCAAAGCCTTTGGCAAACGGCAGGGCAACAGCATTGCCATCGTTCACATGAGCAAAGGTATAGGCATCCACGGGATCTTCCACATGGCCGCAGATCACGCCGGGGAAGCTGTTCAGCGCCAGCATGGCACCCTCGCCGGTGCCGCAGCCGGTGATAACATAATCCGCTGCGCCGGCGTTCAGCAGCACCGCTGCCAGAATGCCGTTCTGCACATAGGTCAGCTGGGCGGCATCATCGGCTGCGTACATACCATAGTTGACAACCTCATGGCCCATCGGCTCCACAACCTTGCGCAGGGTGGCTTCGATCAGGGCGTTCTTGGCGGCCTGGCTGTTTTCATTGATCAGTGCAATTTTCATGGCTTGATTTCTCCTTTTTATTGTATCCTTGAAGGGAGCAGGGTCGTCTGCAGTGGCAATCCCATTTATTACATTACAAGTTCGCGAAAATATTTGGTATTCACCGTCTGATCCGCTTCGGCCAATTTGGCAATACAGCCATCCAGTGTTTTGGCAATATCGTCCAGCGTATGCCATCTGGCGGCTTCGGGCTTGACGTACTGCTCCAGATATGGGGCAACCTCAGTATGGGAACAAGCGCCTTCGATTAGATAGGTGCCGTCCCTGGCTGGCTGGGTCTGCGGGGCATAATCCTCCGTGCTGGCCAGCATCACCAGCTGGAAATCACCTTTGCGGCCGCGGCCGCCCACCAGCAGCCGCACCCCAACTGGGGCACAGGGCGTTTGCTGGGCTGCCTGCTGCAATACCTTGACCGCCTTTTCCAGCGTCATATACTGCACATCGTATTCATCCAATTTATTGATGATCTGGGCTGCTGCCACAGCATCCCCTGCAAAGCCGACCAGCACGTTGCGGTTCAGCTTGCGCACTTTGGGCAGTGCATCCGTCAGCACCTTGATTTTGCCGTCTGTGATTGGTTCTTCCACCATGCGGCCATCGCTGACCATGGCACAGAACGCCGTACCACATACTGCAAGAATTGCGCTCATGTTATCGTTCCTTCCTGTTCCGCCGGGTTGTCGGCGGTGTATCTATCTGTATCTTACCATAGTTTTGCCCCAATGGGAAGAGCCGCGCATCAAAAAGCCCAAAAGCCCAAAAGCGGCACAAGCCCAAAGCCTGTGCCGCCTGTATTTCTCAAATCTGCCGGATTACTTGTTCACCTTCATCATGTCATCGCCGGGGTTGACATTGCCGGAAGCAACCACATCCACGCTGGCAAAATCATCGGTGTTGGTAACAACGGTGATAACCACCGCCGGGTGGCCCGCTGCTTTGATCTTATCCAGGTCCATCGTCAGCAGCAGCTGACCCTTGGTGACCTTGCTGCCCAGCTTGACCTTGGATTCAAAGCCGTCGCCTTTCATTTCCACGGTATCTACGCCCACATGGATCAGCACTTCCACGCCGCCGGGGGTGGTAATGCCAAAGGCATGCAGGGTATCCGGTGCCTGGGTGATCTCGCCGTCACAGGGGGCGTACACCTTGCCCTCCGAAGGGTCAATACCGCAGCCCTGGCCCAGAATGCCCTGTGCAAACACCTCGTCCGGGATATCTTCCATCTTGACAAAAGCACCAGCTGCATCCGCTGCCAGCACAACCGGGAAGGACGGTGCGGCATCCTTCTTTTTGAACATATCAAACAGTCCCATATGAAAATCTCCTTCTGCTCATGGCCCGCTACGCAGGGCGCAGCAAAGCCGGATTTATGCCTTAATTTATCACGGCGCAGCCGCCGCACGCACAGCGCGCACAGCCTGCCATGTGATATCTGCCATTTCATCTACCGTTTCAGGCTTACCGTTTTGCAGCCACAGGTCAATATTGCCAAAGCACCCCTGAACGGCAAATGCCACCATATAGCGCTGCAGCTGGGTTTCTTTCTCCCGCGGGCGCAGGTAGCCAAGACAACTTTCTTCAATCACGCCTTTCAGCCGGTGCACAAATGCAGTATCCCCATTTGTGCCCAGCAATACACTGCAAATACCATCGTTTTCGTCCAGATAACTGAACAGCGCCCTCAAAGCTTCCGGGGTGGAATCTTCTTCCAGCCGCGGCAGGATATCATCCATCAAAAGCTCCAGCGTGTGGATTTGTTCCCGCTCCACATGGTCCATCAGGTCATAAATATCGGTATAATGGAAATAGAAAGTTCCCCGGCTGACGTTAGCCAGTTCGGTCAGCTCCCGCACGGTGATTTCCCGCACCGGTTTTTGCATCAGCAGCGTGATCAATGCATCGGACAAGCGCTTGCGGGTCAGCCGCACGCTGCGGTTCTCCTCACCCTTGCTGTTCATAAGCGTATGTTCCCTTTCCGTCAGGCACCCGCACCGTGCATTCCTGCGCTGGCCGGGCAACTGTTTGGTTAATATCTTAATAGTAAAGCCGCACGGCCTTTTTGTCAAGGAAAAACTGCACTTTTGTATAGATTTGCGCCCAAAGAGGATTATGTTTTTGTGCGCAGTATACGATTTTGTTGCTTTTTGCGGTTTGCGGCGCTGTGCCCACGGATTTGTGCTATAATCACAGCAGAATCAAAACCAATCAGGAGATGGATATCGTGACTGTTGACCGCCAAAAGGTTCTGGATGCTTTTGCCGCCTATATCAGACCCTATGATGCGCAGGACCCCAAAGTAAGCCTGAAAATCCACCACACTTACCGTGTGGCCGCCCTGTGTGAGCAGATTGGCCGCAGCATTGCGCTGGAGGGCACTGCGCTGGATCTGGCCTGGCTATGCGGCATGCTGCACGATGTCGGCCGCTTTGAACAGCTGCGCCGTTTTGGCACCTTTGATGACAGCAAGAGCATTGACCACGCCCGCGCCGGGGTGCAGGTATTGTTCGAGCAGGGGCATATCCGGGATTACCTGGACGATGATTCCGAGGATGCCATGCTGCGTACCGCCGTGGAATGGCACAGCGCCTACCGTCTGCCGGACGGTCTGGACGAGCGCACCGTAATGTACTGCAACATCCTGCGCGATGCCGATAAAATTGACATCCTACGGGTCAATGTGGAAACCCCGCTGGAGGATATTTATAATGTAACCACCGCAGAACTGCTGGCCTCCCCTGTTACCCCTGCCGTGCAGCAGGCTTTTTATGAGCACCACGCCGTACTGCGCAGCATAAAGCAGCACCCAGCGGACCACGCGGTGGGGCATTCCTCTCTGGTTTATGAACTGGTTTACCCCGAAAGCCGCTGCATCGTGGCAGACCAGGGCTGGCTGTGGAAGCTGATGGACTTTAAGACACACAATCCCGAAACCGCCACTGCCTTTGCCCTGATGCGGAAACACATGCACCAATGGCTGGCAGAGAACACCTGACTGATAAATAATAATGAATAAATAATAAAGAATAATTTTGGTGGACCGCGGCGCAAAGCGCCGCTCAAAACATTGGAGTTATAACAGAACAAAAAAACGCCGCCGGGCGGGCATGAAAAACAGTTCATGCAGCCTGGCGGCGGTTTTGCGTTTTATTTTTTCTTTTTGTGGGGGATATGCACCTCTGGGATGGCCACGTTTTCGTAGTGGATGTTTTCTTTCTCCCCGGTATCCTGTTGAGCGGCCTGCTCATGTGCTACCTTGCCAGTATGTACTTCCGGTACAGCAACATCTTCATTGCCAACATGATAAACCTGTTCCTTTTTCTTACTCCATTTCCAAAACATACAGATGTTTCCTCCAAGTCATCTCTTGATGCTTTTTCATGCCGTGCACTGCTTTGCACAGCGTGGTTCAAATAAAGTTGATAAAAAATGTGGTAACAAGGCTGTTGATAAAATCCGCAAACAAACTGCCGACCAGGGGGATCAGCAGGTATGCCTTAACTGAGGGTGCATATTTTTCGCACAGGGCCTGCATATTGGCCATGGCGTTGGGGGTTGCGCCCATGCCAAAGCCGCACACGCCGGAAGATATCACCGCAGCGTCATAATCACGGCCCATCACGCGGAACACAATAAAGTTGGTAAACACAAACATCAGCAGCGTCTGGCCAGCCAGCAGGATCAGCAGCGGCAGGGCCAGTTCGGCCAGCTGCCACAATTTCAGGGTAATCATGGCGATACCCAGAAACAGCGAAAGGCTGATACCGCCGATATCGTTGATCTCGCCCATATAGATGGTGATTTTTCCGGTATACTCGCCGATATTGCGCATACAGGCGGCCGCAATCATGGCACCGATATAAATTGGGAAGGTCATGCCGGTCAGCGAGAGCAGCTTGGAAACAACGGTTCCAATGCCGATGGCGATGATCAGCTGGAACACCGCGGAAGGATACATGCTGGCGTGGCGTTCGTGCTTGATTTCTTCTTCCACCAGCAGGCTGTCGTCCTCCTGCACCACGGTATCCAGCAGCTTGTGCTTTTCAATCAGACGGCGGCCAATGGGTCCGCCGATCATGCTGCCTGCAATCAGGCCATAGGTTGCCGCAGCGGTGCACAGCGTGGTTGCACCAGAAATGCCAAAGTCCTCCAGCACAGGGCCAAAAGCGCCCGCTGTGCCGTGGCCGCCAACCATCGAAATGGAACCGGTGCAAAGGCCCACCAGCGGGCTGATCCGCATCACGTTGGACAGCCCCACCGCCAAAAAGTTCTGGGCCAGAATCAGCGCAATAACCAGGCTCAGAAACACCAGCATGGATTTGCCGCCGCTTTTGAGCACCTTCAGGTTTGCCTGGAAGCCAACCGAGGTAAAAAAGAATACCATGCAGACTTCTTTCAGGATATCATCAAATGTAAACTCCACAATGCCGGTCACATAGCACACGCAGGTGAACACGGCAAACAGCACGCCGCCCACAACGGGCGCAGGGATGCAGAACTTTTCCAGCAGGCTGCATTTTTTACGCAAAAACTTTCCCAACATCAGTACCACGACCGCAATGGCAAGGGTCTGGTACATATCCAGCTCTATGATCATGCTGCGTCCTCCCCTGCTGCCATGCCGTTCTCCTGATAATACGCCGCCGCACCGGCGTGGACCGGCACCCCAATTTTATCCGCGGGGCCCAGCTCCAAGGGGAGGCCAAGCTCTGCCTGCAGGGTATCCACCCCGTCATACAGCGTCTTGGTCAATGCTTTTACGGTGTTTTCCGAAAGTTCATCACTTGCCAGCAGCACGGCCTTGACCCCAATGGTCGGCACATCCTGGTCCTGGCCATTGTAGCTGCCCGCCGGGATCACGCCCTGGCTGTACGCCGGATAAGCGGCCAGCAGACGGGCCGCTGCGCTGCCATCCACCGGCAGCAAGGCAATGCCGCAGCTGTTGGCCATTTCTTCAATCATTTCGGTCTTTACGCCGGACGTACAGAACAGCGCATCGATCTCACCGCTTTGCAGCTGCTTGGCTGCATCGGTGTAGTTCAGGTTGACCTCCTTGACCAGCTTTTCGTCCAGGCCATAAGCCGCCAGAATCTGTTTAGCGTTCTGCTCCGTGCCGGATTCTTCCTCGCCAATGCTGACGGTCTTGCCTTGCAGCTCCTCCACGGTGTTGATGCCGGAATCTGCCCGCACAACAATATGGCATTCTTCCTGATACAGTACCGCCACGGTGCTGAAGTTATTTTCTACCTCAGATTCCGCAAAAGCGCCGGTTTGGTTGTAAGCATCCTGGGCCATATCCGCCTGTACCACCGCCATCTGCAGGTACCCGCTGGACAACAGCCGCAGGCTTGCCGCCGAACCGGCGGTTTCACGCACTTCCAACTTCCGACCGCCGTTCTGGGCCTGCAGGGCGGCGTAATCCTCACCAAATACCTGGTACACGCCGCCGATGCCGGCCACACCCAAACGGATGGTTTTGTTGCTGCACGCAGCCAACAGCAGCACCATCATCAGTGCCGCCGCAAGCGCAAGGGCGATTCTTTTTTTCTTCTTCATCGCTTTCCTCCCCTTATATGGTGCCCCTGTCAGTAACTTCGAAGCGCTAAAAATTATTGTACCACTTTTCCCCTTACAGAGAATATAGGGGCGCACATTGTGCGCTCCTATGTTCTCCACAGGATAAAGTGCCGTTTTTAACGCCTTAAGCCTGCTGTCGGACACCGAATCCGCAATCATGTGCCGCACAACACACGCTTACTTCTTTTGTTTTGCCAGCCATTCCACAGCCGACAGGGCTGCAACATTGCCCTGCCCCGCCGCCTTGATGTACTGGTACGGCTTCCCCGCCAGATCGCCGCAGGCAAAGCAGCCCGACAGGTTGGTTGCCATGTTGGCATCCACCCTTACATGTGCCCCCTCCACGGCAAGCCCCGGCACCAACTTGTCCGGTGCAACAGCATCCCGCAATACAAACACACCATCCACCGCATAGGTATTCTGCTCCGTCTGCACGCCTTCGGCATGGGTCTGGCCCAAAATGGCAATGGGACGCTCATTAATGACCTGCACATGGTCGTTCACAGCAACCTCGTGGGGCACAACAGGGAAATACAGCAGCCTGCCCGCAGTTTCTGCCAAAAAGTTCGCTTCCCGGCAGGATTCTGCGTTGTATCCCAGGACTGCAACGGTTTTTCCGGGGTAAAAATGCGCATCGCAGGTTGCACAGTAGCTCACACCGCGGCCTAGCAGCTCATCCTCTTTCGGGAACGGTTTGCCCATCACCACACCGCCCGCCAGGATCACGCTGGATGCTTCCAACATGGCATCCGGCGTCTGGATGCCAAAATAGCCGCCCATGGCATACACCGCCGTGACCTGCTTCTCTGTGATTGGGATTTCCAGCACATCCAGGTGCTTTTTGAACGCCTGGGCCAGCTGGGCACCATCAATATCCGGCAAACCGGGGTAGTTCTGGATTTTATGGGCCTTGGTCAGCTTGCTGCTCAGCTCCCGGCTGCCAAACAGCAGCACTGTTTTGCCACGTACCTTTGCCGTAATGGCCGCCGAAACGCCCGCCGGGCCGGTGCCGATAATTGCAATATCCGCACGTTCCATCGTTCCTCACCTCTCTGTTCTGCCCTATGCAGGGCACAATTCTATTTAGGCAATACCGCATAATTCTAAGTGCCGATACGGCGAGCGAGGTGCGGCAGATGCTAAGCCAAAAGCGCAGATAATACTTGATGCTGCAAAGGTGAGCGCCGCCAGTGGCGGAAACAGCGAACCGAAGCAGGGGCAGCGGTCGCAGAGTGCGAGGGGCTTTTGCCCCCGAAGCACGATGCGGGTACCGCAACCCGACATTATCGAGCATTTTGGCAACGCAGTTGCCGTGCCGCAGCCGCCGGAGCGGTGCTTAAGCCGTAAGGCGGGAATTGTGCAGTGTTGCCTTTATAATTATTATAAATTATACCACCGATAAGCCGCCTGCGTCAATTTATGGGGGAATTTAACAGAGGGAGATAGAACTTTCTCCATACTATGTATAGAAATGCACAACTGGACTAAAAAGCAGAGAGCCATCCCCGTAAGAGGATAACTCTCTGCTATTTTTGTAAAGCCTTTTCTGCAAGTTTGGTGTCAATGTGGTGTCAAATCAGCCAAGCCAGGTTTATAAAAGGCGTAGAATCAATGCTTTTTAGTCGATGGGCTTCATCGTGGGGAACAGCAGAACATCGCGGATGGAGGCGCTGTCGGTCAGGAGCATGACAAGACGGTCAACGCCGAAGCCGAGGCCGCCCGTGGGGGGCAGGCCGTATTCCAAAGCGGTAACATAGTCGTAATCAACCTGGGCTTTGCAGTTGGGCTCGATGGCCTTGCGCTCAGCAACCTGGCGCTCAAAACGTGCTTTCTGGTCGATGGGGTCATTCAACTCGCTGAATGCGTTGCCATACTCGGTGCAGTCAATGAAATACTCAAACCGCTCAGTAAACGCCGGGTCATCGGGCTTGCGCTTGGCCAGCGGGCTGATTTCGACAGGATAATCATAGATAAAAGTAGGCTGGATGAGCTTATCTTCAACAAATGCATCAAAGAACTCTGCCAGGATCGCACCCTTGGTCGGAACTTCGGGCAGCTCCACATGGTGCTCCTTAGCAGCGGCGATGGCATCCTCATCGGTTTTCCAGTCATTGAAATCAACACCGGAATACTTCTTGACGGCCTCCACCATGGTCAGGCGCTCCCAGTGGCCCAAGTCGATCTGCTTGCCTTGGTAGGTGATCTCCATGCTGCCGCAGACCTTGAGAGCCAGGCGTTTGTAGAGCTCTTCCACCAGATCCATCATGCCGTGGAAATCAGTGAATGCCTGATACAGCTCAATGGTGGTGAATTCGGGGTTATGCTTGGGGTCCATACCCTCGTTGCGGAAGATACGGCCAACCTCATATACACGGTCCATGCCACCCACGATCAGGCGCTTGAGGTAAAGCTCTGTCTCGATGCGCAGCACCATATCCATATCCAGCGTATTGTGATGGGTATAGAAAGGACGGGCAGAAGCGCCGATTTCAAACGGGGTCAGGATGGGGGTATCGACCTCCAAAAAGCCCTTTTCGTCCAGGTAAGCGCGGATCTCTTTCAGGATCTGGCTACGCTTGACAAAAGTATCCTTGACTTCGGGGTTGACGATCAGGTCAACATAGCGCTGGCGGTAGCGGGCTTCACGGTCAGTCAGGCCATGGAACTTTTCGGGCAGAGGCAGCAGGCTCTTGGAAACCAAGGTCAGCTCATGCACGCGCACGCTCAGTTCGCCCATTTTGGTGCGGAACACTTCGCCGGTGCAGGCAATGATATCGCCCACATCCATCTTTTTGAATGCGGCGTATGCTTCATCGCCCAGCAGATCACGCTTGACGAAGATTTGGATATCACCTTTTGCATCGCGCAGGTGGGCAAAGCTGGCCTTGCCCATAACGCGCTTGGACATCATACGGCCAGCCAGGCTGACCATACGGCCGGTATCTTCCTCAGCGGGCAAATCTTTATATTCTTCTTTCAAATCAGCAGAGAAAGCATCCTGCTTGCATTTGGTGATGGTAAACGGGTCGTGGCCGGCGGCCTTGAGGTCGGCCAGCTTCTGACGCCGTACTGCCGCTTCCGATGCGGCGTTCTGGGGGGCGGACTGCTTGTTCTGTTCCATAGCGCAGGTTCCTTTCCTGTTTTTATATCCGGGGGTGATCAGCGGCTGCGGCTGACACCCAGAATGGTGTATTCCAAAATATTGCCGCTGGGCAGGGTAACGTCAACCTTATCGCCAGCCTTGTGGCCGATGAGGGCAGCGCCGACCGGACTTTCATCGCTGATGCGGCCCTGGTCGATGTCGGCTTCGGTAGAACCGGTGATATCATACTCTTCAGCTTCGTCCGGCTCATCGCCCTCTGCCAGGATGCGCACATGCATACCGATAGAAACGGTATCCAGGCTCAGGTCACTGTCGTCCATGATGCGGGCAATCTTCAGGGTAGCTTCCAGGTCAGCAATGCGGGCTTCAACCACAGCCTGCTCTTCCTTGGCGGCATCGTATTCCGCGTTCTCAGAAAGGTCACCGTAACCACGGGCAACCTTGATCTTTTCAGCAATCTCGGAACGCTTGACAGTTTTCAGGGTGTCCAGTTCTTCTTCCAGCTTTTTATAACCCTCATGGGTAACAACAACTTCTTTGGCCATTGTCAATATCTCCTTAGCAATTAAAAAGTCGTGCGGCCCGGTGGGAGCCGCACTAGCTTTAATATTTTATCGTTTTTTCCTGTCGCTGTCAAGTAGATTTTAGCGTTGCGGCTCTGTTTTTCCTTTCAGGAAAGCCACACTGCGCCGGTGTTTTTCAAATGGCGGCTTCTGGGGGTTCGACGGTGCAAATTACTGCTTCCGCCATACATTTTCAGCATTTCTGCGCTGTTTTTTGCTTTGTTTTGTCTGAACCATCTGCTTTTTAACCGCTTCATATTGACCATTGGCGTAAAACGTGGTAACATGTAGATGTTATATAGCATGCTGGCGCAGGGATACTGTTGCCAGCGGTTTTGCATGTATGTATGGTTTTTGTGCCCATTGGATATATTATTTTATGCAAAAGGGAGGGTTTGCGCCGTTGAAGCGTTTTTTGTGTGCGGTGATCGTTGCTGCGCTGCTGTTGTTCTGTGTTGCCTGCGGCAGCCATGCGGCCGTCTCCGCTGATTCGATCGCAACTGCCGCACCCACGGCATCCTCATCCCGCAATATTCGCAGCGAGCCTATTACCGTAAACAGCACCGTGGCTGACGCTGATACCGTGAACAATGCACAGACCGCAGCCCCCACTACGGAAGCAACCGAAGCTCCTGCGGAAAGCGAGGCCGAAGAGGTGGATACCCCCGCTACCGGGGATTTTCCGGTGCCTTACCTGGCTGCTGTGCTGGGGTTGATTCTGGTTTGTTCCGCGGGCCTGGTTATGCTCAAGCGTATCTGATTTTATTCGTCCATTCCAAAAGGGAGGCCGCGCGGCTTCCCTTTTTTTTACCTTATGGCAACACCGCACAATTCCCGCCTTACGGCTTAAGCACCGCTCCGACGGCTG
>ERZ773235.1786-NODE-1786-length-20617-cov-11.834987_pt1 | contig 20617 bp, 24 predicted proteins | sample MGYA00580522_ERZ773235 | MGnify/ENA primary metagenome ERZ773235 (study PRJEB29015, sample SAMEA2737797) | human gut metagenome | biome: human gut; feature: human-associated habitat; material: faeces | place: China | collected 2012 ...
GTGGAAAAGCTGCTGGACGCGCTGGCAAAGGAGCCGCGGCACTACCGTCTGTTTTATCTGCTCTCCATGTACACCGGCTGCCGCCGAGGCGAGCTGTGCGCTCTGCAATGGTCGGACTTCACCGGCACGCAGAACGGTCTGCTGCTCACCGTCAGCCGCTCCCGCAGCAGCGTTCCCGGCAAGGGCATCGTGGAGGGCAGCACCAAAAACGGCAAGAGCCGTGAAGTCTATCTCTCCTCCGACCTGCGGGGCATCCTCCTCGCCTACAAGCGCCGCAAGCAGATGGAGGCGGACAAGCAGCGCCGCAAGCTCAGTCCCTATCTCTTCACCGACGAGCAGGGGCAGCTCATCCACCCGGACACCTTCACCAAGCGGCTGCGGAAGATCTATGACGCCATCGGCTTTCCGCGGGAGTACCACCTTCACACCCTGCGGCACTACTTCGTGACATCGCTTCTGCACTGCGGCGTGGACAAACAGACGGTGGCAGACCTCGTGGGGCATGCGGACACCGGCTTTCTGGAGCGCACCTACTGCCATCCCCAGCAGGCGCAGAAGGAGCAGGCGGCTGACTCCATGCTCACCATGCTCCGTCCGGACGGCGAGCAGATCTTCAATCTCGCCGCCTGTTCTCCGAAGCGGCGCAGCGCATGATTGTTGCTTTCGTAGAAATTCATTTTTCAAGAAAATTGTAATAGCTTTACCGCTGTGCTTGCGGTATGTTGTGCTTGCAAAATAAGCCTCAACTGTACTGAGAATAAATGAAAGAGAGGTCATTTTTATGGCAAGCATCCGCAAGCGCGGCAGCAGCTATCTCATCGTGGTCTCCATGGGCTATGACTACAACGGCAAGCGCATCAAGCCCCAGCAGAAAACCGTCCACCCGCCAGAAGAACTGACACCCAAGCAGGTCGAAAAGTGGCTCAACGAACAGGCTGTCCTCTTTGAACGTGACTGCCGCCATGCGCCGCAGCCCGTCCAGCAGCTCACGCTGGCAAAATACATTGACCTGTGGCTGACGGACATCGCGCCCGGCAAGCTGGCAAAGTCCACCATCCGCCGCGACCGGCAGGACATCGAGCGTATTCTCCCGGCGCTGGGTCACTACAAGCTCACCGAGCTGCGGCCGGAGCACTTCCGGAATTTCTACGCCGAACTGCGAAAAGTCATTCGTCCCGACACGAAAAAGCCACTCTCCGAGTACACCATTGAGGGCGTGCACGCTACGCTGTGCAGCATCCTCTCTGATGCCGTGGAGGGTGGCTTTCTTTCGCATAATCCGGCGTGGCGCACCTACCGCTACGCCGGGCGCAAGTGTGAAAAGAAGATTGCGGATGAGGAAACGGCGCAGAAGATCATCGCCGCGCTGGAGGGCGAGAGCATCAAGTACGAAACCTACTTCAAGCTCATCATCGCCACGGGTATGCGGCGGGGCGAATGCTGCGGATTGAAATGGTGTGACATTGATTGGGAGCAGCGTTCCATTCACATCTGCCGCAACGCGGTCAAGGTGACGGTCGAGGAGATCTTCGTAAAAGAACCCAAGACCCGCGCAGGTGACCGCTATGTGTACTTCTCCGCCGAGATGGAAAGTCTCCTGCGGGAGTACCGGCAGGAATGTGCATACATCACCGAAACCTATGACCAGCGGCAGCTGACCGCTGATGACTTCCTGTTCCGCCGTCAGGGAGCGCAGCTCCCTATGACGCCCACCACCTTCACCTACCGTTTCAAGCTGATCCTCAAGAAAAACGGCCTGCCGCAGGAGCTGAACGTCCATTCCCTCCGGCACACCGCCGCCAGTCTGATGATCGCGGGCGGCACGGATGTTGCCACGGTAGCGGGCATCCTCGGCCACAGCCAGCCCTCCACCACGCTGGACATTTACACTCACGCCTTCGACAAGAACAAAAAGGCCGCCAGCGCGGGCTTGCAGGGAATGTTGGAGATTTGACATAGGATAGCTCAGTTGGATTGCAAAATGTGCAGTAGTGGTCAAATCAGGCTTCAATTCTCCTAACTTTCCGCATATAAAAACCGTCTCAAACATATCGTTTGAGACGGTTTTTGTAATTGCTCCCGGGTTTTGTTGTCACCGCTGCGCATTGGGCAGTTCGTTCTTCACATACTTCTCCCATACATGCAGGCGGTCGCGCTCGTCGATCTGCCGCAGCACTCTGGCGGGTACACCGGCAGCGATACTGTTGGGTGGGATGTCACGCGTCACCACCGCGCCGGCGGCGATGATGCTTCCCGCTCCGATGGTCACGCCACCGCACACCGTCGCACCGGCGCACAGCCAGCAGTGATCCCCGATGGTGATGGGTTCGGCATACTCCAACGCATGGCAGCCGTTGGGGTAATCTGTATAGGCTCGTTCTTCGGCGATAAACGGATGGTTGGGCGTGGCCAGCGTCACATTGGGTCCAATGAGTACATTGTCCCCCAGCGTAATGGGCGCTACATCCAGAAATACGCTGTTGTAGTTGACGAAGCAGTTCCGCCCCACATAAATATTCACGCCGTACTCGCAGTAAAAGGGTGCAAACGCCTCGAAATTCTTCCCTTTTGCGGAGGGGATCAGGCGCTCCAGCGCACGCTGCTTGGTCTTGGTACGCCACAGCGGGAGACGGTTGAACCGGTCACAGCGGCGCATACCAACCCGGTGCCGCTTGGCAATCTCCGGATCGGTAGGCGTATAGAGACGCCCCGACACCATCCGCTCCCATTCACCGATCGTCCTGCTCTTATCCATGATCAGTCACTCCTTTATGTGCGCCTGTACCAGTACAGATACAGGGCCGTTTCCAATGCCAATCGCTTCATCGGATCGACCGGATCGGCCTCCAGCAGCAACCATAGCTGCTGGAGCCGGTAACTCACGGTGTTGTAGTGCAGGTGCAGCTCCCGCGCCATCCGGCGCTGGTTGCCCATACAGCGCAGCCAGCTCGCCAGCGTGTCCAGCAGCTCTTGCCGCCGCGGCTCTGGCTGCCGCAGGAGCGTTCCCAGCTGCCGATGGATATAGGCGTCCGTTTCCGCCGGGGAGGATTCCTCCAGCAGCCGTACCACCCCCGCTGGGTCGTCTGTCACGCAGGGTGTTTCCGTTCGCGCCGCCATGCGGAGCGCCGCGCGGGCACTGCGGTCTGCTTTCTGAAAACCCACCGTACCGCCGTAGGGGCGGCTGACGCCGCAGATAACGCCGTGGTCGGCGGCAAAGTCCGCCATCACCCGCCGCAGCGGCATCTCCAGCGCGAACAGGTCGTCCGCCTCCAGCACCAGCAGAAGGCCATCCTCCAACAGTGCCCCCCACATGTCCGCGCCCAACGCCCGGCAGCACTCTTCTGCCTCGTGCAGCCAAGAGCGCCGCTGCAATTCCGGCGCATCAGCCCGTATCCACATCAGGATATGCGGACATTCCAAATGGATACCGGACTCCGCCGCCTGACGCTCCATCGCTTCGCTCAGCGGCGCGCCAGAGATGAGATGGTGCAGTAGTACGGCCAGCTGCCGCTCCTGCTCCGCCGGTATTCGCCGCCGTGCGATCTCGCGGGACACCGCATCGGCCAACTCGGCAAAGCGCATATCGGTCGGCAGTTGGAGCAGCGGCAGTCCCAGTCGGTCAGCCTTCTCCGCCAGCGCCGCCGGCAGGGGGCTGGGCAGGTAGCGCCCCGGCTTGATACCCACGCCGGACAGGCCTTTTTCTGCCGCCGTGGGCAGCAGCGCATCCACGGCCTGCGGATCGTCTGCGATGGCAAAACCAGTGGTGATGAGCAGTTCTCCCTGCGCCAGCCAGCGCGCGTAGTCCGGTGTGTCCGTCAGATTGACACCGCTGACCCTACGGCCAAGTCCCGCCGCGCCGCCGCAGACCGTGCAGCCCGCGAACACAGGCAGGCGCAGCACCTCCTGCAGTGTGGGATAGTCCGCTGTGTGCTGTGATGTCATGGCTTCTGCCCCCTTGTGATACTATCACAATTTTCAGAGAAATGTTCATTTATTTTTGCCAATGGAACAGACCGTCCGTTGTTTTATGATAGCGGTAGTAAAACGAACGGAGGTATATTCCATGGCAAAGCAAATGAAACAGGATACTCCCTTAGTCCCCCGCAAGCGGAGACTGGCCGCGCTGATAGCAGCCACCCGGTGCGCCGGAGAGAAACGTGACACGCTCTCCTGCCATGCCCGCCGCTGCACCGCCTCATCCATGGCGCAGGGTCTGAAGCACTACGCCTGACGCGGCGCACCCCTTCGGCAGACTCTCCCGGCAATGTGCCGGGGGATCTGTCCGTTCAGGGCTTTCTGGATTCCTTCTTCAGCAGGGACGCCGCCGTGATGATGGTCAGTACCGACTCTGTCACTATGCCGGAATACGACCGTACCACAATGACATACACCAGCCACGACAGGCCGCTGGCAATGCCCGCCACCTGTATCACCCGCTGCCTGGACTGGAAGAACGGCAGCAACGCCGCCAACGATGCCACGATGGGCAGTACCGTCACTGGCGTCTCATAGGTCACCACGGCAATCAGCAGAAATACTGCCACGATGGGTATCGCGGTGACCAGTTTACTCCAGTTGAATTTCTCCTGCAATAGGAAAAGCAGCAGCACGACAATCTGGAAAAAGCTGCACAGTGCGCCGGAGCGTGCGTGGAGCAGCGTGTAGTGGATGGCGAAGATCAGGTTGGCCACCACCTGCCACAGCAAGATGGTACGCTTGTCATCCTGCCAGTAGCTGAGACCCATGGCGATCAGTGCGCCGAACCCGATGAGTTGGTAAAATATGTTCATCCGTCGTTCCTCTTAATAAAAAAACGCCGCACACCCTGTCGGATGCGTGGCGAAAAATGGAGGCAATGCTCCAGAAAAATCCACACTTATTTTGGAGTTTTATTATACCATGGGACAGCCGTATTTGTCAATTGCGGCAAAGGACAACCTCCAAAAGCCATGGGCTTTTGGAGGCGAGTGGTACGCCCGACTGGATTCGAACCAGCGGCCTTTAGAGTCGGAGTCTAACGCTCTATCCATCTGAGCTACGGGCGCATATTTGGTTGTGGGTTTCTGCGATAGTCGTCAAATAGTAGTCAACGACCACCTATTTTTTCTCTGCCGTTCCCGCAAACGCAGGTGTGGCAATGCTTTGCGCCATATCTCAACTGGAGACACCTGAAATGTCGGAGTCTAACGCTCTATCCATCTAAGCTACAGGCGCATACACATTACATATTGGCTATTACTCTAAATAGCTTGTCTATTATAGCAACTAATTCTCCTTATGTAAAGCAAAATTTTTTAAAAAAGATTGTTAAAAAAGTTGACAACTGCGCCATCATGCGCTAAAATACAATTAATTTTCAGTCCTAAAGGATGATTTTTATGAAAAAACAGAAAATCTCTGATGCTGTGATCCACCGTTTGCCGCGTTACTACCGATATCTTGACGATTTATATAACAAAGAGGTTGTTCGTATCTCTTCTCACTCATTGGGTGGCAAAATGGATATCACCGCCTCACAGATCCGCCAGGATCTCAGTTGCTTCGGCGAATTTGGCCAACAGGGTTATGGCTACAATGTGGCTGAACTGCGTTCCGAAATCGGCCACATTCTGGGCATCGACAACGACCACAAGCTGATTATTGTGGGTGCCGGTCATCTGGGTCATGCCCTGCTGCAAAATTTTGACTTTGCCAAGGTGGGTTTTCATCTTGACTCAGCTTTTGATATCTCGCCTGCATTGGTGGGTGATGAAATCAACGGCGTAACTGTGCGTTCTATGGATGAATTGGATGATTATGTGGCACAGCACCACCCGAATGTTGCGGTACTGACGGTGCCGCAGCATGTGGCGCAGTCCTTGGCTGATCGGCTGGTAGTATTGGGAATTCGGGGTTTTTGGAACTTTACAAATGTGGAGATATCGGTTCCGGACAATGTCTATTCAGAGGATATCCATTTTGTGGATACGCTGCTGACACTCAGCTACCGGATCTCCCGCCTTGAGCAGGAATAAGAATCCGCTTCCCCTTTCACACTTTGCTGCTGCTGGCATACTATGGAATGAGACCTCACTTCGGGTCTGAAATTTCATAGGAGGTTACGCTATGTGTAATCAGAACTCTTGCTTTGGCGGCAGCAGCTGCTGCTGGATCATTATTGCCATCATTCTCCTGTTCCTGTTCTGCGGCAACGGGTGCGGCAATGGCTGTGGCTGCGGCGGCAACGACAATGGCTGCGGCTGCAACAACGGCTGCGGCTGCTGAAACCTACTGCGAATGGGCCTCATCTGCGGATGAGGCCCATTTTTCTTCTTTAAAATTTGCTCCATTTATGGTAACATTAAAAATAGAAAGTGAGGTGGCTTTGTGTGAATCTCTCCAATTTTTATCGCGCCTACCATGACCATAAACCCGGTCTGCTGGGCAGCGGCAGAGAATATGCCGTACTGGTTCCGCTGGTGGAAACGGCACAGGGACTATGCTTGCTGTATGAAGTACGCTCCGCCGGGATCCGCCAGCCTCATGAGGTCTGTTTTCCGGGCGGGCGGATGGAGTACGGCGAAACCCCTACTTTCTGCGCCCTGCGGGAAACACAGGAAGAACTGGGCATCCTGCCGGAGGATATCACCGTGCTGGGACTTCCGGATTTTCTGCACCTCCGCTCTGAAGCGCTGATGCACCCGGTGCTGGCAGGCCTTGACAGCAGTGCGCTGCGGCATATCTCCCCCAATCCTGATGAAGTTGCCGACACCTTTCTTATTTCTGTACAATGGTTGCTGGATCATCCGCCTACGCTATACCGATATCCACTGCGGCCCATGGTCGAACCGGATTTTCCCTATGACGAGGTGCATATCTCGCCGGCCTATCCATGGGATGACGGCCAAATGGAGGTGCCGGTCTATCGCGGACTCCCCTATCCCCTCTGGGGACTGACGGCACGCATTACCTATTATTTGCTGAAAAATATGCAGGATAAAACATAGGGTCCAATCACATTGACAAACCCTCGGATGCAAATTATAATGATATATAGTGCATGGAGGCAAAACAAATGAAACAGTGCATGGATGCAGATAATCTGCATCGTCGTTTGAAAAAAATCATTGGACAGGTACAGGCTATCGACCGTATGATCGACGAGGATGTCCCCTGCGAGGATGCACTGGCGCAGATCAATGCCGCCAAATCCGCGCTCCATGGCTGCGGAAAAGTTGTATTGGAAGGGCATATCAAGCACTGTGTCCGGGATGGCATCGAACACGGTGACGCCGATAAGACAATTGAAAATTTCACGAAAGCTGTTGAGCGTTTTTCCAATATGGGATAATCAACAAACAAAAGCAGTCCGCACGGACTGCTTTTTCTCTTGGCACATTATACCCATGCAGGTATAATATACACATACCCCCTAATGTATCAGAAGAGGTTGCGTATGAAGAAATTCATGGAAAAGCTGGAGCTTTTTTTGGAACTGGGCGGCATCAAAAAGGATATCACGTTTCTGGTGATTTCCGGCGTTGCCGTCATCCGCAGTCTGCTGAAATGGGAACCTTTCCCATTTGATGTGGCGTGGATTGCCATCATTCTGTGCGGCATTCCCATCATTCTTGAAGCGGTTATCGGGTTGATCACAGCGTTTGATATCAAAGCAGATGTACTGGTCTCTCTGGCCCTGATCGCGTCTATCTGCATTGGAGAGATTTTTGCCGCCGGCGAAGTCGCTTTTATCATGCAGCTGGGCGCGCTGCTTGAAGAGCTTACGGTTGCCAAAGCCAGAGCGGGTATCGAAAAACTGGTCCATCTGACACCCCAGCCGGCCCGTGTACTGCGCAGCGGCAGGGAGGAAATCATCCCCGCCAATCAGGTAAAGATTGGTGACCATATTCGTGTACTCCCAGGCGAAGGTGTTCCTGTGGACGGCGTCATTCTCTCCGGACAAACCTCCATCAATCAGGCGGTAATGACCGGCGAATCCCTCCCGGTGGATAAAACCACAGGCGATACGGTGTCCAGCGGCACGGTCAATCAGTTTGGTGCTTTTGAGATGGAAGCCACTAAGGTAGGCGAAGACAGCTCCATTCAGCGCATGATCCGTCTGGTACAATCAGCAGATGCAGGCAAGGCAAAGATTGTTGGTATCACGGATCGCTGGGCGACATGGATCGTTGTCATCGCCCTCAGCGCCGCGGCCATTACTTGGGTCGTTACGGGACAGATCATCCGTGCCGTTACCATTCTTGTTGTGTTCTGCCCCTGTGCGCTGGTGCTGGCAACGCCCACCGCCATTATGGCGGCAATCGGCAATGCTACCAAGCACGGCTTCCTTGTCCGGGAGGGTGATGCGCTGGAACGGCTGGTCAAGGCAAAGGTCATTGCCATCGCACCGGCTATCATCGGCACGCTGAACTCCGTTGTCGGCGCGCTGGTTCATAACGCAGGCTCTGTGCTTGTCATTACAAACTCTGCATTGCCGTCAGTATTGTCGGCACAATCGTGGCGGTTGTGTGCGCAGTGCTGCTGTTTGTGTGAGTATGCCATCAAATAGCGGAAGCAATTACTTAAAGCCAGCAAGTGTTCAAAAGTCCGGTTCGGCATAAAGCCGAACCGGACTTTTGTTTCTGTCGGTGCACTCCATACGCCCACCCCGGCAGCATCAATCCGCTGACATTTTCTCATTTGTCAAAAGCACCCAAATCCCCAGTGTTTTATCTCGATAATTCGGTAGTGTGATAATACGCTAAAGTATTGACGTGGAAAAGTTTTTCTGTTAAGATAGGCACAACGAAACGGGAAGGCGGCCTGCCATTCCGAAAAATAACTGAAATGAGGGCACAGATATGAAAAAGAACATCATGCGTATTGTTATGCTTGTGCTGGCAGCCGCCATGCTTCTGAGCTGTACCGCCTGCGGCGGCAGCGGCAGTTCATCAGACAGCAAGGACCGGCTGGCACAGATCAAGGAGAAAGGTTATATCGAACTGTGTACTGAACCGTACTTCGCTCCCTTTGAGTATGTGGATCCCAATAAGAGCGGTGACGAACAGTATCAGGGCATGGATATCGAGATTGCCAAGTACATCGCTGACAAAATCGGCGTGGAGCTGAAGATCACCGCACTGGATTATACTGCGGTACTCTCCGGCGTTGCGGACGGCAAATATGACTTTGCTATCTCCGCCATTGCCTATGCGCCCTCCCGGGCCGAGGCCATGCGCCTGTCCGATGTCTACTACTCCGACAACACCGGCTATGGCTTCATCGTCCGCAGCGAGGACGCGGAGAAATACAACAGTCTGGAGTCCCTGCAGGATGCGGTGGTGATTACCCAGAGCGGTTCTGTACAGGAGGCTCTGTACAACCAGTATGTAAATGGTGCATGCAAAGAATTCAAGCTGGTCGCCAATATGACCGACGGCTACCTTGCCGTGGCCGAGGGCAAAGCGGACGTGTGCATCTGCAACGTCTCCTCCGCTGATCTGTATGCGCAGGCCAACGGCGGTATGGTCACCACCGATTTTCGCTTTGAGGTGGATCCCAACATGAACGGCACCTGCGTGGCCATGCCCACTGAGGGTACCGAGTCGCTGGCTGAGTTGGTCAACCAGTGCATTGCCGAGCTGAATGAAAGCGGACAAACGGCTGAATGGTATACCCAGTATCAATCCGCCGCCGCAGAGCTGGGCATCGAATAAATTCAAAATCCCTTTCGGTGAAAACACCGTATATAGGAGCATAATGTCATGGAAAAGGTCATCAAGCTTTTGGCAAAATACTACCCTGTGTATCTCTCCGGCCTGTGGGGCACGCTGTGGATCTCTGCGGTAACGGTTCTCTCCGGCGCGCTGCTCGGCATGCTGGTGGCGCTGATGCGCATGAGCCGCAGCAAGCTGCTCAACGGTATTGCCGGCGCGTATGTGGAGATCCTGAGGGGCACGCCGATCCTTCTTCAGCTCTATTTTTTCTGGATCGGACTGCCCAAGCTGGTTCCCTTTGAGCTCAGCGACACCCAGTGCATCGTGGCGGCACTGGCGGTCAACGCTTCCGCCTTTATCTCGGAGATCATCCGGGCCGGTATCGCCGCCGTGGACAAAGGACAGTGGGAGGCCGCCAGAAGCATTGGCCTGTCCGAGTCGCATATGATGACACATGTGATCCTGCCCCAGGCGGTAAAAAATATTCTGCCAGCCCTGTGCAATGAGTTTATCTCCACCGTCAAGGGTACGTCGCTGGCCTCCGTATTCTTTGTCGGCGAACTGATGACCAGTTTTAAAACCGTACAGAGCGCCACCTTTCTGGCCTTGCAGTCGCTGACTATTGTGGGCATCATTTATTTCGTGCTGAACTTTGTTCTGTCCCGTCTGCTGGGCGTCTTGGAGAGGAGGCTGACCGTCAGTGACTGATGCGATCCTGAGAACAGAAAATCTGGAAAAAAGCTTCGGCAAGCTGGAAGTGCTCAAGGGCATTACCACCGAGATCAAAAAAGGTGAAGTAGTATCCATCATCGGCCCCAGCGGCGGCGGCAAATCCACGTTTCTGCGCTGCCTGAATCTGCTGGAAAAGCCTGATGGCGGCAAAATTTTTTACAAAGGGCAGGATGTGACCTCCGCCAAGCTGAACACGGCCAAATACCGCCAGAGTATCGGCATGGTATTTCAGCACTTCAATGTATTCCCTAACATGACCGTGCTGGACAATGTAACGCTGGCACCCATACTGGAAAAGAAAATTCCGAAAGATCAGGCCAAAGCCGAGGCCATGGCACTGCTGGAACGAGTAGGACTGGGCAGCAAGGCGGCAGAATATCCCCGCAAGCTGTCCGGCGGCCAGAAGCAGCGCCTCGCCATCGTACGGGCGCTGGCTATGAATCCGGAAGTCATGCTTTTCGATGAACCCACCTCCGCGCTGGACCCCGAAATGGTAAAGGAGGTATTGAATGTGATCCGGGAGCTGACACGCAGCGGTATGACCATTCTCATCGTGACCCATGAGATGAGCTTTGCCCGCGAGGTATCCGACCGCGTACTGTTCATCTGCGACGGCATTATCAAAGAAGAGGGCAGTCCGGATCAGATCTTTACCTGTCCACACGACCCCAGCACCATTAAATTCCTGAGCATGGTATTGTAAAAAAGGAGAAATGTACAATGATCCAGACCATCAAAGAACTTGTGGCCGCCAAGGCGGATACCACCGTCAAGCTGGCAAAAGATATCTGGGGTTATGCGGAGCTTTCCTACGAAGAGACCCGCTCCGCCGCCGCGCTGATCAACGCCCTGAAGCAGGAGGGTTTTACCGTTGAAGAGGGCATCGCCGGGATCCCCACCGCTTTTACCGCCACATTCAAAAGCGGCAGCGGCAAGCCTGTTGTAGGGTTTCTGGCCGAATATGATGCGCTGGCCGGCCTGAGCCAGAAAGCGGCCTGCCCCGTGCAGGAGCCGGTTCAGGAGGGCGGCGCAGGCCATGGCTGCGGCCATAATCTGCTGGGTGCCGGCTGCTTTGCTGCCGCCGCCGCCTTAAAAGACTATCTGGTGTGTGAGAAGAAGGACGGCACGGTCATCTTTTTCGGCTGCCCCGCCGAGGAGGGCGCAGGCGCCAAGCAGTTTATCGCCCGGGCCGGCTATTTTGATAATGTGGATTTTGCTTATACCTGGCATCCCGAAACGGTCAACGAGGTTGGCTCATTGGGCAACGTAGCCATTATGGGCGCCAATTTCACCTTTGACGGCGTGGCGGCCCACGCCGGCGGCGAGCCTCATCTTGGCCGAAGCGCACTGGATGCCTGCGAACTGATGAATGTAGGCTGCAACTATCTGCGTGAGCATATGATTGACGCCGCTCGCATCCACTACGCCTACTCTGACCCCGGCGGCACCGCTCCCAACGTGGTGCAGAGCCACGCCGTGATCAAATACGAGGTCCGCGCACCCAAGGTCAGTCAGGTACAGGAGTTGTTCACCCGGGTGGTGGATGTGGCAAAGGGCGCGGCATTGATGACCGGCACAAAGATGCAGTATGAGATCACCATGGCTTTCTCCGACTATGTGCCAAACCGTACACTGGGCGCTGTGGTGGATCAGTGCCTGCGCGATCTGGGCGCTCCGGAATGGAGTGATGAAGACTATGCATTGGCCTCCGCTTTCCTGCGTACCTATCCCCGCGCCACCATGGTTGGTATCCGGGAAAAGCTGACGGCTTACTTCAAACCCGAGGAGTTGGATGCCGCGCTGGCACGTCCGCTGGACAGCATCATTCATCCCTTCAACCCCTATGAAACAGGCTATAATTCCGGCTCCACCGATGTGGGGGATGTGGGGTATGCCACCCCCACCGTTATGTTCCATATTGCCACGGCCTGTTTGGGTAATGTGGGCCACTCATGGCAGAACACCGCCTTCTCCTGCTCCGATATCGGCATGAAGGGCATGCTGCGGGCCGCCGAGGTCATGACGCTGGCCGCGGCGCGCACCATGGATCAGCCGGAGCTGATCAGGAAGGCACAGGATGAGCTGAAGCAGAAAAACGGCGGCAGCTATCACTGCCCTCTGCCGGATTATGTAACACCGCCCATCGGCCGCTACTAATCATAACACGCAAAAAAACGGATAAGGCATCGCTTTACGCGGTCCTTGTCCGTTTTTTGCAGCTTTTCCGGCCGGTATAGCGGCCATCACATATCATCAGGGATCAACCACAAGCGTTTGGCAGCCATTCTTACCTCGCTGCGGCGGCTGACCCCCAGTTTATCCAGAATATGGTTGACATGGGTCTTTACCGTGGGCAGCTTGATATCCATGATCTTCCCAATATCCGCGTTGCTCTTTCCTGCGCAGATCAAGTGCAGGATCTGCTGTTCCGTGGCGGTCAGTGCCTCATCCGGCTTCAGCCGGGGCTGCAAGAAAGCGGGATAATAAGCCGCCTGCATCCGCACGCTGCTCATCAGGCGCTTATACCATTTTGCGTCACCTGCCCACACCGTCTCCTCCAATAGCGGCAGCACTGCGACGCCATAAATGCTGACTATTCGGACAAAGCGGTATCTCTCCGCCTCTGCCAGCGCCTGCTCCAGATGCCCGCGCCACGCGCTATCCCCTCTGCGATACAGGGCAATAGCGCTCAGCAGCTCCAAATGTATCCCGTCGATATGCCGGGCACAGACCTGACAATAGCCGCGCAAAGGTGAAAGCGTCAGCAGCACGGCATCCGCCTTGCCCGCGGCAAGCTCCACCATCGCCTGCGTCAGGTACTGATAGCGCTTCATTACATTCAAATGCATGGGGTCGCGTGGTGCCTTCTCCCTGTACCATGCATCCGCCGCATCCAGGTTATCGACGTGCAGATCGACCCTGCACAGCAGCGCGTCCACATTCGGCAGAAAACGGGTCAATCCTCTTTCGCAAAAGCTCGCCCGCAGGGTCTCCACGGTGCGCCGGGCCTCATATGCCTGTCCGCCCGCCAGCTGGCTGCGAGCCAGCAGGCCTGTGGCGGCAAACTCGATATCAGGCGTTCCTGTGCGCCGGATCTCACTCATGCGCGGCAGCAGTGTCAGCATACGCGGCGCAATATCCTCTCTCTTTTCGAACTTGCTCTCAACAATGGAGCAGTCTGCCAAACCGACACCGTCCCGTCCCAGCACCGCCTCCACCGGGATCCGCAGCGTTTTATACAGCAGGTCGTCCCGCTTGCTCCAATCGGAAAAATCCTTGCCGCCGTTCATAATACTCGGCAGTGTGCTGGTCACAGAAAAGGGCGGCAGCGTCACCTCCGGCGCATCGGCGCTGAGACGCACCGCCCGCCGTCCCTACAGCAGTGTCTCAGCTAATACCGTCTTGCCAAAGCCGCACGGCGCACTGAAAAACAGCACCCGCTCCTGCTGCCAAAACCGCCGGAATTACTCGGCGATATCCGGTTTAATGATTATATTTTCAATCATTTCATACCTCATGTGCATATTTTCATCAAACTTTTGTCATTTTCTTATTTATCCTCATTATAGCAAGTAATCTTCCCTCTGTAAATCATTCCGAAGTATGACTTTTTAACAAAAATGCATTCATGTGTCCGTTTTTTCAGTTAAGTGTCTATATCTTTTCCCGCCAAGCCGCACAAAGGGCAGCAAAAAGGAGCAGCCAAGCTGCTCCTTTTATCATCCGCGCCGCCGTCTGTATCCCACTGCTGCGGCCGCAGCCAATGAAACGCATACCGTCACGCTCCATAACCGTATAGAACTGTTATCGCCGGTTTTGGCACTGATAATTCCACCGGATACTTCGTTGGCGGAACCAGACGCTGCCGCGCCATTTTGCGCGCTGCGTCGAGCACTGTCGTACACAGTCACGGTAAGCGCCGTCACATTACCCGCCTTGTCATGTGCGGCGATTGTCTGCCGCTCCGCCGCGGGATAGATCGTAAACTGCCCATTGGCATCCGCCGCAACAGGTCTTCCGTTTACATAGATACCGTCCAGATTCTCTTCCCTAACCGTAACCGTTCTGGCACCGCAGTAAATACCGCCATCCGTCACACCGCTGACCACCGGCGCCGTTTTATCGATAATAAGCCGATTGGTTCGTACAAACCACACTCTGAGAAAGGCATCTAAGTACATGGCATAGAGGAAACCGCTGTCCTCCTCTTCACTGAGCGTGATTGGCCCACTATAGGACTCGAACAGTATGCCGCCCATCTGATCCTCTGTCAGTTCTTCCCGCGTCAGCAGCCACGCCATGCCGGGCGCTTCTCCGGTCACGAAGTCAAAGCCGCCCAGCGTCACAGTCAGCGGTACATTGCTGTACACATCCTTCGAGCCTTTGCCGAATCCATTCCAGACAAAGAAACCGGCTCCCTTCTGATGGGCGCTGATATACACAAGGGGCGGTTCTTTTGGCCACCATTTGGCGGTCAATGTGATATTCTCTGTTACAATTTCCTCAAAGGTATACTTCGTATCCCCCTGATACCAACCTCTGAACGCATAGCCTTTCCGTGTAGGGTCCTCCGGTTTGGCTGCCGGTGTCCCCGACACCACCTGCGGCTGAATCTCCGAACCGCCCGCCGTATCAAACGTCACCGTATAGGTTCCGCCCGCTCTCTGCGCATCCATCTCCTCTTGCGCAGCAGCGCCAGTCCCCACTGCCAGCACCTGCACCGGCAATAGCGCCAGCATCATCAGCAGCGCCAACACCAAAGATACAATTTTCTTCATTTCGTCTCCTTTCTGTTATCATCAGATATATCACCCAAGTCACCCAAGCGGAAGTCATAGCGCATTTCCAGCGCATGGAACAGCCGCTCCATGATCTGCTGCGCCACAGCCCGGATATCCAACGTATTCAAAAAAGCCAGCACTTTCCGGATTTCCTCCTCCGGCACCTGATAGCCTCGCAGGCTGAGCGTCATAAAACACGCCAGCTTCTTTTCCAATGGCATCGCTTCACTGCAGGGCTGCGCCATATAGCCGCGCATAATTCCGGCCGAGCCGATCTCCAGCGCGTAAAAATCCTCCGCTGTCAAGTGCGGCTGATAGGAACCGAAAATCGCATGCAATTCCTTTGCTGTTTCACAGAAAATATACTCCGAGGCCTCCTTTTGGGTATATGCCTCGATATAAATCTCCCGCAGGTTTTCATTCAGCTCCGTCAGTGTCAGCTGTATGGCGGTTTCCGCCGCGTAAACATATACCGGCGGCAGCTTTTCCCCAATGGCGGTGCGCGCCGCACCAAACTGGCTGGAAAACATAAATGCCACCAGCTCTGTCAGCACGCCATCCTTGGCCCGAAAAATATTCTGAAAACTGCTGTTGGATACCTCCGCCTTCTGTACGATCTCCGCTACCGTTGTTTTTTTATAGCCTTGCTCCAAAAACAGCTTGACACAAACCGCCAATATCCGCCGTTTCGCCGGCAGGCTTGCATTTGTCAGGGCCATGAAAACCACTCCTCTCTCGCATGTGGCACATGTGCCATCATTATACTATATTTTTGCAAAAAATTCAATAAAAAAATTCTGCAATTCAACATTCTATGGCATGAATTAAACATAATATGTCCCGCGTATCTCTTTCGAAATTTATATGTTGACAAATCAACAATCTCCGTGTTATGATGCAAATGTTGATTTATCAACAATACACGCATGAGGAGTAACTGTCATGGAACGCTTCGAAACCTTCACCGTGCTTATGGCGCGGATCGGGCGCAGCATCAAACGCATTAAGGCCGAAGAAATGGCCCGCTTTCAGTTGAAAGGTCCGCACGTTTCCTGCCTTTACTATCTGTCGCTGAACGAAAGCATGACCGCCGCTCAGCTCTGCGAACGCTGTGAAGAGGACAAGGCCGCCATTTCCCGCTCGCTGGACTATCTGGAGCAGCACGAATACATTGCCCGCCGCCAGAACGGTGGAAAGCGCTATAAAAGTCCCCTGTGTCTGACGGAGAAAGGCGAAGAGGTGTGTCAAACCATTAACAGACGGATCGAGCATCTGGTCGCTCAGGCCAGTCAGGGACTGACCGAGGCAGAGCGCGAAATCATGTACCGTTCGCTGACACTCATCAGCGATAATCTTGACCGCATCTGCCGCGCACAAAGCGTTGAGGAGGCAGCATCACAGGAAAAGGAGATAACCGAATGAATACGCAGATTATTATAGATTCCACCGTGGATCTGGCGCCGCAGTACCGGGGAAAATGCCCTGTAGTCCCGTTGACCGTCCACTTTGGCCCGGAGGAGCTCATCGACGGCGTAACCATCAACCGCCAGCGCTTTTATGAACGGCTTGCGGAAAGCGACGTACTGCCCACCACCAGTCAGGCCACCCCCGCCGCCTTTGACAAGGTGTTTGCCCAAGTGGGGCCGCAGGGCGCCGTGGTCATTACCATTTCCGCCAATCTCTCCGGCACCTACCAAAGCGCCTGTATCGCCGCCAGCGAATATCAGAACATCTATGTTGTAGACAGCCGGAGCGCCGCCATCGGCTCCGGAATTTTGGCGCAGCTTGCACTGGAAAAAGCTCGCCAGGGCATGGAAGCCTGTGAACTGGCCGCGTATCTGGAGCGCAAGCGGGAGGACATTTGTTTGGTCGGACTGCTGGACACGCTGGAATACCTGAAGCGGGGCGGCCGGATCTCCCGGGCGACCGCCTTTGCCGGAGGGGTGTTGAACATCAAGCCTGTGGTCACTGTCCAGGACGGCGAAGTCGTTCTGCTCGGCAAGGCGCGCGGCTCCCGGCAGGGCAACAACCTGCTGATGGAAAAAATCCACCAGAGCGGCGGCATTGACTTTTCCCTGCCGATCCTGTTGGGATACAGCGGCTTGAGCGATGCCTACCTGAGAAAATATGTAGCGGACAGCCAATCCATCTGGCAGGGACATGTGGCCGCTTTGGACTGCGCCCTGCTCTCCGGCGTAATCGGCACGCACACCGGTCCCGGCGTTGTAGCGGTTGCTTTCTTTAAAAACGAAGAACACTGAATATCTCATGTTTTCTCCATTTTCAACAGGCAATCCGATTAAGACATGTTCAAAATGGCCACAGCCAAAAAGATCCACGCATACCACAAGGTATTGCGTGGATCTTTTTCAGTACTATTTATGCAGCAGGACATGCGCATGCATTCCGGCATCGGCTCTTTTCTTTTTCAGCGGTTTCTTCTGGCAATTTCGGCGATCTGAGGAAATTTACCGACAACATATTCATAACTGCTCCGCCCATGAGGCACCAGACAGCCGGAGCAATCCTTGACCCCGTTTTCCGTCCACTTGAAGTTACCGCCGCACTTGCTGCCGAGCGCATACAGCGGACAGTAGCAAAACAGGCAGTTGAAATTCTCCGGGTGCGCCGTTTCATGGCAGGGAAAAAATTCGCACGCCGTATGCTGCACAAAGGAATAGCGGCATTCGCTTGGCTTTTTGTCAAAAACACTGTTACTCATTTTATCACCATATCCTTTCCATCGGCCGCAGCAGCGGTCGATGCGCAGCTGCATCAAGGCAGTTTCTTTCCGTTTCATTGTAGCAGTCATGCCGCAGATTGTCAACAAAAGTAAACGGCCGCAGCGAGAACTCTTACTTCACCTTGTCCGGGTCCTCCGGAATCACGATGGCGCAGATAATATACGCCAGAAGTCCGCTGCCGCCCAGCAGGCCGAACAGTACCCATCCCAAGCGCACCAGCGTCGGATCAATATCAAAATAGGCCGCAATGCCGGTACATACGCCGCAGAGCATCTTTCCCTGCTCTACCTTATGCAATTTTTTCACGGATTTCACCCTTTCACTTTTTCATTTTGTACCGGGTCCTATCGTTCAGGGTATACCCCGGTGCTATTTACAACATACCACATCTCCTGACGCTGTCAAGAAGAAAAATGTAAATTTTTCTTGTTTTTTCCACTGTGATAGCATATAATAAGGCCACTTTTTCCGGAGGCAGTTCTTCTATGGCACAGCATTCTATCACGCGCGCCGTCCGCGCCGCGTTTCCTCATACCGTTCCCATACTGACAGGCTATCTGGTTTTGGGCGCCGCCTACGGTCTGCTGATGCAGACTACGGGGTTTGGTGCTCCGTGGGTGCTGCTAATGAGTGCGGTGGCCTATTGCGGCAGCATGCAGTTTGTAGCGATCACGCTGCTGGCCGGCGCCTATGACCCCCTGCAGGCACTGCTGATGAGCCTGATGGTCAATGCACGTCATCTCTTCTATGGGGTTTCCATGCTGGGAAAATACCGTGGAATCGGCGCCGTCAAGCCACTGCTGATCTACACCATGAGCGACGAAACTTTTTCTGTGGTCTCTTCTGTGCAGCCGCCGGCGGATGTGCCGCCGAGTGATTTTTATCTGGCTGTCTCGCTGCTGGACTATTTTTATTGGATTGCCGGGTCTCTTTTGGGTTCTGTAGCCGGTCAATTCATTACCTTTGACACCACGGGACTGGATTTTGCGCTGACGGGATTGTTTGCCGTGCTGTTCATTGAGCAGCTGAAAAACCCGCAAAACCGAGCCAGCGGCGTGATTGGACTGGTCTGCACCACCGCCGCGCTGGCCGTTTTTGGCCCCGATAGTCTTGTGATCCCCGCCATGCTTCTTGTGCTGGCGGTACTTCTGGTTGGGAGGAAAAAGCTATGACGATGACGACCCTTCAAGCGCTGGTCATTGCCGGTGCAGTGACACTCGGCACCGTGATCACCCGTTTTCTCCCCTTTCTGCTGTTTCCCGACAACAAACCCGTCCCCAAGGTAGTCGAATATCTGGGACGCACGCTTCCCGCTGCCATGATGGGTCTTCTGCTGGTTTACTGTCTGCGCAACGTCAGCATCGCCAGTGCGCCGCATGGTCTGCCGGAGCTGATCTCGCTGGCTGTTTTAACGGCGCTGCATCTTTGGAAGCGAAACGTCCTGCTGTCGATCGGCGCAGGGACAGTACTGTACATGCTGCTGGTGCAGGTCGTATTTGCGTGAGCGCACATAAATTTTGGTAAAAATTTCAAAAAATGCTTGCCAAACCTCTGCCAGCATGCTATAATACACCCACAATACATGTAGGGTATTCTTAAAAAAACTGCCACAAGGCAGCTTTTTTAAAAACCGGTAGTTAGCGTATGCTAACCAATGGATAAATTCGCTCTAGCTCCCGCATACTATAAAAAAGGAGTTTGCCATGTCAGAAGAATTATTGGTTCGCCAGTGTGCGCCTACACTGGCCGGAATTAAAACCGGCAGCCTTTTTCCCTGCCCCTATGATGACCGCGCTTCACTTCTGGCAGATATCCGGCGGTTGAACCGGCAGCTGGTCCCCAAGGGACTTTGTCTGCTCCCTATTCGGTATCAGGAGCGCCGTGCACTGCTGTATCTCTATCGCCCTGCCGAACTGCAGCGAGATCTGGAAAGCCATCTGGCACAGGATATCCTGCAGCAGGCCGGTTATGGCTGCAAGGGCTGTGCGCACTGCGTCGCACGGCTGATCCGCCGTTTCCGCGAAAGTGGAGAATTTCCCCATGAAGTGGGCCTGTTTCTCAGCTATCCGCCCGAGGATGTAAGGGGTTTTATCGAGCACCGGGCCTGCGATTTCAAATGTGCCGGACTTTGGAAAGTCTATGGCGACGAAGAGAAAGCGTGCAAAATGTTTGAACGTTTTAAAAAATGCACTGAGATCTACTGCGCACTGTGGCGTTCCGGCTCGAATATCGAGCAGCTGACGGTTGCGGGTTGATACTATATTGAAAAAGAAAGGAACACTTTATGAAAAAAACTGCTGTAATCTATTGGAGCGGTACCGGCAATACGGAGGCCATGGCCAACGCTGTGGCCGAAGGCATGAAGGAAGCCGGAGCCGAAGTTGCCGTCATGACCCCGGATCAGGTAAATTCACTTAACGGTTACGCCTCTATCGCGTTTGGCTGCCCCGCCATGGGCACCGAGGTACTGGAGGAAGTTGACTTCCAGCCTATGTTCGATGGCTGCAAAAACAGTCTTGGCGGCAAGAGCGTGGCGCTGTTCGGCTCCTACGGCTGGGGCGATGGCGAATGGATGCGTAATTGGGAAAAGGATTGCGAAGATGCCGGCGTGAATCTGGTGTGTGAAAGCGTTACCTGCTGCGAGGCACCCGACGACGCCGCATTG
>ERZ773235.1805-NODE-1805-length-20440-cov-3.853176_pt1 | contig 20440 bp, 22 predicted proteins | sample MGYA00580522_ERZ773235 | MGnify/ENA primary metagenome ERZ773235 (study PRJEB29015, sample SAMEA2737797) | human gut metagenome | biome: human gut; feature: human-associated habitat; material: faeces | place: China | collected 2012 ...
ATCATGTGTTGACCAGTATAAAGCTTCAGCAATACCATAAAAAATTGCAAAAATTATAAAATAACGACTTATCTTGTTTTTAAATAATATTATTAATAATATATAAATTGATTTAATTATAATACCAAATCGATAAATCGAAACTCTTTTTTTAGGTTTGCTTTTAATTATATTACCTAATAAAATACTTCCTACACCTAATATCAAATATAAAATTATATAAAATGTTGAAACTTGTATTATATTTTCATTAGAAATTTGTAAAAAATATGCTACTAAAAAAGTTTCACCAAACAAATTTATAATATTATTGGTCAAGTCACATGCCATTAACGATTTAGCACTTCTATCTAATTTAGTTTTCATTTGTATTTTCCTTTCAGATAAAATTATCTTTTATTATATATTTCAGAAGTATACTTGCAAATTGCATCAAATTATTGTTTATTGTTAAACATATTTAAGTATTGTCTTTATATTATCATCAGCTGAACCAATTAATTGAATAATATTAGGTAAACCATAAAAGGCAACAGTATTTTCAATACTAAATTCATCCTTAGTTTCAGAACATAAAAATATTTTTTTATTTAATGCTAATGCCATTCCCAGTTCAATATGTGCACCTCTTCCTGCTGGTAGCAATATAATTACAACATCAGAATCAACAATACCTTGTGATTCTGATATTGCATATGATGTCATATCTTCTATAGACACATCATCATTAATATTTTCGACCCAATTATATGTTAAATTCCAACCTTTTCTTTTCAATATTTTTGCATAGTAATTAACTAATTCACAGTTTTTCATTCCTGAACCTATATAAAATTTCACCATTATTTCTCCTTATTAATTATTTTTTTAATTTATTCGTTATAATAGTTAATTAAAACCAGAGTAATTTTGCAAAAATTCATTGTTATCAAATTCAGTTTCAAATTTCTGAATATATTTTTAATTAACTTTAAAATTCTTATTATTAAAATGAATATTTAATCATGTGTTTCTTTTTTTATTTCAAGGTTTATACCTATAGTTGAAATTATAGATAATATAAATATTACATAAAATATTCCTTCACCTATAAATTTTGCTAATATTGCTAATACAGCAAATACAACAACTTCAGTAAAACACAGACTCATCTGTCCAACTGATGATAATAAATCATTGTCTTCTTTTGATTTTTTTATAATATTTTGAATTGAAGTTTGTATTGACGTTTCATATACTTTTTCCAAATTATCACCAATTGTTTTATTAATAGAAATTATCATTCTATTTTTTACAAATAAATAAATCATCGTTATAAAAATCCTCATCATAGATACCAAATTATTTGATTTTTTAATATCTTTATCAGCATATTTTCCAATTAATGTAACTGTAATAACTTGAAAAATTAGTGATACAACTATTACTACTGAAAATGCTTTAAAATCTTGTAATACTATGTATATGTACAATGGAACAAATAATCTCTCTATTATATGACTAGTTCTTAATGCATATATGATCTTATATTTACTCTTACTATGTAATAAATATTTAATACTAGCATTAAATGTACTAGATTTCTTTTGTGGTTTATAATCAATCTGCAAAATCATAATATATTGTAATATAAAAAAAACAACAATTACAGTAAATAAAACTACCGTATTATTACTTATTACACCGTAGGCTACAAAAATGCTAGCTAAAACTGTTCCTAATATTTTCCCTATAAAATATAAGCTATTAAATTTACCTCTATGTCCACTTTTTACATATTTACTAGATAATGAATCGGATGATGGATTTGATAGCCCCATTAATCCCATTGATATTACAAAAATTATAATATTAGCAAATAAACTTTCACTGTTTAACATAAAATATGAATTTATAATACTAAAGATATTTGAAATTAAAATACATTTTGCAACACCTATCTTATTGGATATGGTAATAAATAATGGAGTTATAAATCCTGTAATAAGAAATCTTGTACCATATATTAATAAAATTACATATATAGGTAATCCAGCTTTATATAACATAACGGTTCCAAAAGTTTCAATTAAAGCATTTGCAAAATTGTAAAAAAATATGCTTAAATACATATATTTATATTCTTTTTTGTAAAAATATTCCTTCATTTGTTACTCCTAAATTGTTTTATAGAATTTATTTTCATATAAATATCATACCAACTATATACTCTAGTAATATTTTCGTGTTCAATATCCCTATTATATCTAGTATCATAATATAAAACATTAACTACTTTCACTAGTTCATTAATTGTAGTTGGAGAATCCTCTATCATTATATCAATTTTATTTTCTAAGATTTCCTTTGTTTTGGGTGGTTTTGTAAATATAACCTTATCATATTCTATTTTATTTTTTCTTAACCAATTTAAAGTACATTCTTTTACATTTTCATTATTTATTTGACCATTTTCAGATGTTTTATATCGTGCAGTAATGATAAAGATCTTATTTCCATCATTTCTTAGTTTTTTTATAACTTCACTTGCAAATTTTCTCGCTGGTTCATTTTTTATATAGTTTAAAAAATATTCTTCTCTATAATTATTAATTGTATTTTCATCCCAATTTAATTTTTTATATTCATATAAATTGGCATTATCAAATCCTTTTAAACCATGTTCATAACAATATTTACTAGTAAAATCTAAAATATAATCATCATCATTTGTCAAAACTCCATCTATATCTATTCCAATTCTCATATAACATCCTCCAATACAAAATAAAGCTTTAAATCTATAGAAAATTATACAATAAATATTAAAATTTTTCCATCAATTATAATTGTGTTATCTAACTCTATATGAAATTGCAGAATTACACACAAAAAGTTATTAGAATTAACTTGTTATTTAAACCATGAAAACTAATTTTCTATATTACTTTATATAAATTTGTGAATGATATAATATTTCTTCACTATATACTTTATCTTTTTCATTCATCTAGCATATAAATTTCAACTTATTGTATACAATATTTTATTTTTAATAACCATTATTTCAAACATATTTTCAATTACATTATATATGATGTTATCTACCCACATCTATTTTTTTACTAATTTGTTAATTTTCTCTAAGTTTTATTAATTCTTCGTTTTTCATTTCAAAACCTCCATAAAAACAATTCTATTATATCATTACTTGTATTAAATTAAAACTTTTTATATTTCAGTAAATTCTATATTTTTATCTAAGATAAATTTATTCGGTTTTTTTTATTTATAATGATATTATAATTTTTACCAACTATAAATTCTTGTATTTTTTTCTTAGATAATAATTGAAAAGATTGATTTATATATTCCCTACCATTAAAAATATATTTAAAAATAGGTGCATAATTTGTTACCCATACACGTCCACCTGTACTTGTATAACTATTATATTTCAAATATGTTGCCTCTATTTTTTTATTGCATTTGGATTTTAAATAACATAATACTATAAAAAATAAAATTAAAATTAATCCTAAAATTGTTGATATTATTACTAAATTCTTATCCATAATCTTTTTATCCTTTCAAAAAACTATATGATTATTTTCATTACTAAGTTTATCTTTATCTAATTTTTTTATTTTATTTCCTTAAATCCATTTCTACTCCATAACCATAATTGTGTATGAATATCAATTGGTTTATATTTAGTACCTTTAAAAAGTTCTTGCCATCTATCTATAACTATTTGTTGAACATTGTTTGAATTGAATTCTTCATCAGTTATCAAACCTAATCTATGAGTAGCCTTACATACATGAGTATCTGGAGCAACTGTTAAGCATTCAATGTTTTTATATCTCCTATCAGTATATTGATAAATAACATAAAGCCAATAATTACAAATCTTAGTTCCTGATAAGTAAGGAAATTTCTTTTTATTTTCTTTTTGCATAAAATTTCTAATCTTATTAACATCATTATCTAATTGATCAAATAAATTTCGTATATCGCCATCAAACATCTCTACAAATGTATTACATAATGATAACCATATTTCAGTTTGTTTTTGCTTTTGTAGAGCAACTTTATATTTAGTCAAAGCATATTGTACTTCTTCAAAGCTTTTTTTCAAACGTAATTTAGGATTAAAAACAAATCTTGTTTCCTCATCATTATATGTCTTTAAAGCACTTTCCCATAATGTATAAGAATTTCTTTGATAGTTTAATGCCATTGGTAAAGTAAAATATAAATAATTTTCTAAACTATTTTTTTCTAAATTAGGATTTGCATCCTCCGGCATTACTTCACCACCAAGTTCACCATTTTTATACAGGATCATAAGTTTATCTACATTATCTAATATTGTTCTTTTATCCATTGTTACCTCCTAATAAAGCTTAAATTTTAAACCACTTCAATTATACATTTTTTTATCTTAAAAAATTCTTATCAATTCATCCATTATTACATCAATATAGTTTCTTATTTCTGGGTCTACATTTTTCATATTGGTATAAAATGTTTTAATGTCATTAAAATTTAATTTAAAATTACTTGAATATTCTTTTTCAAAACTTTTAAAACCGGTTTCTATAGTTTTCTTCAATTTTTCTTTATCAAGGGTTTCAAGACCAGCTGAAGCATTTTTATGAAATTGTCTACTTATATCTGAAAGTTTACCTTCTATAAAATATTGTCCAAATACTTTCCAAGATGTTGGATAATGTTCTTCAAATGCAATTTCATTACTTGAAACAACTTTATAATTATCATTATAAAGAAGAGTTCCGACAACAGATCCAGTTGGAATTATATTTAAAAGTTTTTCATTTAATCTTTTATATTTATTACTTTCATATTCTTCTTTCTTAAAGCCTGGTCCATCAAAATTACATACTTCTCTAATTTTACTAAATTTTGGATCTGTTAATTCCATAGTACTAGCCATTGCTAGATTTCCACCTTTAGAATGACCAACTACGTAGACATCTTGGTCTAAAAAAGAAATATTATTTTTTAGATAATCAATTGCAAGTTTTTGGGTATATGTAGGATATTCATAAGCAAGCCTAAAATTCTCAAGCCAGCCAATCAATGAACTATCAGTTCCTTTAAAACTTATTATTTTTTCTTTTTTCGTTTTTATGACACATGCACCAAATTGAACTTCATCATTTTTAATATTATTAAAATCAGAAATGATAATTTCGTTATATCTTTTACTATCCTTTATTATGTTCAAAATTTCTATCGCTTTTGTTGCCATAAAATTTGATGATACTAATGTTGATGAAGAAACATAATTATATAATTCTTTCAAATTTTTATTTTCATTAAATGATGGAATAGGCAAATAAACTAAAATAGCACCTATTAAATTATCTAAGGTATTCCACCTAACATCATCAAATGATGTATTATTATAAAATTTTAAATAGTCCATTATTGTAAACATTTAAACCACCTCTAATTATCTTTACTATCTTATTCTTCTTTATTTTATTTTTATAAATTTTATCCAAATAAAAGGGATAATATCGTATATAATAAATTAGTCTTTATAATTTAAAAAATCTAATTTTAACTTATCATATGATTTGGTTTTTAATTTTGCTTTTTTCTTTAATTTTTCAAATTCACTATTTAGAAGTATAAACTCTTCTCTAGCACTCATTGCATGATCTGATATACACATTTTCCCTATAAAATTAGAAAACATAAATCTATAAATAAATGCACATAAATTCTTTTTGTTAACACAGTTTTCATATTTCCCTTTAGGAAGTATTTCATAACCTAATTTCTTAAGAACATCATACCCTTCAATAATTGCATCCATAATCAACAAAGAATACTCTTTATCTTTTTTTAGTAATTTAAATTTCCATTTACTTTATAACTTGCAAATACGAGTGGTAAAACGGCACATGCATGTGTTTTAAGATAATCGTTCATTTTATTTTCTATAGTTACTTTTATTTTTGTTTTTTTAAAGATAGATTTTATGAAATCATTACTTATATCTTTTCCATCTACTCTTCCAATTTCGATTTTGTTTAAACAAATTGAATTTATATATCCATCATACTTTTTACCAGCCGCCATAAAGAATGCAAATAATACATTTTTACCTTCTATGTTCATATATTTTTCTGCCAACATATTATTTCCTACAAATACTATGTTTTTACTTTTATTGTTTTTAATAATTGGAACAATACTATCTAAAGATGAAAATCTAGAAACTATGAATATTACGTCATAAATATCATTTTTATCTAACTTCTCTATTACATTGAAATGATCTATAGTTTTTTTACCTAGTTTATGTTTTATAATAAGTCCATTACTTTTCAGATTCTCATAAGTTTTATTTCTAGCCAAAATAGTTGCATCGTTTCCCTTTTTTATAGAATGTGCCAGATTTGATCCAAGTACACCAGCACCAATAATTAATACTTTCATTTTAAAACAATCTCTTTCTGTAATACATTTTCACATATATTATTTAATAATTAAAATTAATCTTCTATATATACCACCATAATTATACTATTTTTCTTTAATATTTTCCATATTTCACTATTTTTTTTTATTATTAATCTTCTGTTACTAACTGTTTATAAACTTTATTCTTTTTTATTAAATCATCATTATTTCCAATACATTCCACTTTACCATTATTTAAAACAATCAATTTATCTGCCCTACGCATTAAATCTTTATTATGAGTAATAACAATAATTGTATGGTCAGTTTTTAAATCATCTAAAAGATTTATAATTTTATTGGTAGTATTAGGATCTAACGATGAGGTAACTTCATCTAAAAGAATTATTTCAGAAGATGTGAGAAGTGCTCTAGCTAATGATAAAAGTTGCTTTTGTCCACCACTAATATTAGTTGCATCCTCTTTTAAAATAGTACTATATCCATCAGGTAAAGACATTATAAAATCATGTATTCCAACTCTTTTACAAGCATCAATTTGTCTTTTCTTATTTGAATCAATTAGTGATAAATTAGCTCTTATACTCATATTAAAAATAAATGTCTTTTGATTTACAATACTAACATTTGAATTAAATACATCTCTAGAATAATCATAAATATTTATCCTATCTATCAAGATTTTACCATCATTTACTCTATACATTCTTAAAAGGAGGTTAAATAATGTCGTTTTTCCTGATCCAGTTTTACCAACAATTGCAGTTATTTGATTTGGTTTTGCAGTAAAAGATACATTTTTTAACACTTGAAGCCTACTGTATTTAAAAGATACATTTTTAAATTCAACATAACCAGCAATATCATCATTATTAACTATACCATCTAATACTAAATTACTGTCTTTATAATTAACTATTTGGTTTATTCTATATAATGAAACTGATTCTTCCATAATAGATACATCAAACTCCATTATGTCATTTATAGATTCTTTTGTTTTATCATAATATGAAATTAATAACAAAAACATAGCAATTTGTATTTTTCCTTTAATAAGAAGAACTAACACAATAAAATACAAAATTATTTTACCAAAATCAATTACTAAACCTACCAAAGTTTTTCTCGTAAAATAATATTTTCTTTTAAGAAAGTAATTTTCTTGCCATTTTTTCCTATATGTATCTAACTTATTATTTAATCTACTTCCAATATTAAAACTTTTAATATCTTTAAGTCCTATCAAAATTTGTGATAACATCCCTGTCATTTTATCCGCATATTTTATTTGTTTCTTTAAATAATAATTATTTTTATTATTACACTTTCTAGCATAAATATAGTATATAATATCTATTATAATTACATATAACGCTACTAAAATATTTTGCTTAGCAAACACAAAATATATAACTAACAATTTAACTATTTCAATTGATAATTCAATCATAAAGGAAGGAATTTCCGCAACATTAATAATATCTGTATTTGAAGAATTTATAATTTTTCCAATGGGAATTTTTTTAGAATATTCATAATCAAAATCATACACACTATTTACTAATTTTTGGTGCATTAAAACATATGTATCCTTAAAGAAATTGGCATAACACCAATTAGTACAATAAGAACCTATTTTATTTAATAAATAGGTTATTCCTAAAATAATAATTAAAATAACTGATTCATTATATAATTTATTTGTTACAGACTCAACAATTAATGAAATAAAAAGAGGTATCAATAAACTTATTAAAACATTTATTAAATCAACAATTATAAACATTATTAAATATTTGTTTTTAAAGCTTACTAAAGAAAAATAATCTTTAACAATTTTAATATTTTTTTTAATCATACATCTCACCAATGTAATTGTAAATTAATTTTTAGTATATTTCTTTACATTTTAAATATTAAATTTGTTAAGATTATTTTATAGGCAAATATATATAACAATACTCATCTTTATATAATTCAATTTTAAGATCATTTTTAACACTATAATTTGTTGAAGGTATCCATTGTGAATTTATTTTTTTCTCAAAATCAGCTATTTTTTCTTGTTGTCTTGATGAAAATTTAAAAGCAACATATTCATTTCCCTTAATTTCATATTTTTCTAAATCCGGAAAATATTTTGAAGATCCTAAATAATAATGGTATAAGCCTTCATCTTTAAAAAATATTCCATACATTCCTGATTCACTAAACTCTTTATAATGACCATTATCTTTTGCTTTTATATATAATTGTTTAATTTTATACAATAAATCAGAATGTTTTTTTGAAGTAATATGATAACAGTATAAAAAAGTATTAGGAATTTTTCTTACTTCATAATCAAAGTTATATTTTTCATTATTAGTTTCAAAGTATTCTATAGGTATTATTTTATAACTACCTATACCCTTTCTACATTCAGTAGGTGTTATACCGAATAATTTTTTAAATGCTCTATTAAATGATACAGCTGAATTATATTGATATTTAAAAGCAATATCAATTATTTTACAATCGGTATTTCTAATTTCTTCAAATGCTTTACTTAATCTTCTTTTCTTTATATATTCGTTAATTGTCATATTAGTTAAAAACATAAAAATACGTTCAAGAATAAATAAATTGGTATTAGTTATTTTACTTAATGTATCTAAATTAATTTGACAATCAAGATTATCTTCTATATATTTAATCATTTTATTTAAGCAATCAAAATTCATTTAAATCACCTCTAACAGACTAATAGATATTATATCATTAAATGATAAATCAAACAAAGAAATGATTTTTTTACTTTTGATATTCAAATAAATAAGCGTTCATATATTATATCGAATGACAAGTGATTTTATGAATAAAATAAATAATAATACAGTTACGGTTTCCACAAGTGATGAATTAAAAGAAGCTTTGGAACAAAACAATGGTTATGAATATATTTATTTAGAAAATGATATTACCTTAAATAGTGGTATAACAATAAACTCAAAAAAAAGTAAAGTAACTATTAATGGAACCTATCAAAATATTATGCATACTTTAACCGGAATGAATAGTAAAGAAGAAGCTGATACTATTGTTCATACTTCTCTTACAAAAGAAGTTCAAATCAAAAATATTAAAATATTAAACCCAAATATATATGGTATTATCTGTGTACCAGTAGATGATAGTTATGATGAAATAGTAACTAGTTATGATAATGTTATATTTAATGGAACACAATTATCATTTAATCCCTATGGTACAGTTAAAATTAACAATTGCAATATTACTATTGAAAGTACAAATGGGATAGAATCACAAGAAGTATGTGAAGCAGAACGTATTATAATTGGAGGTAAGACAAACATAACAAGTAGCTCTCCTAATCTACCATTATTCTCTTTTAGAAGTGATTCTGTTAATCCAGCTGTTATATTTTTGTGTAAAAGTGATATTACCATATCAACTGATACAAGAGAATTTATGTCTGGTACAAATAAATTAAATTTTACTATTCTTCATGATACAAAAGTACATTTAACAACAGGAAATGGTTTTTCTTCTATGACAATTCACGGTGCGAATAATGTTTTAATAGATGAAAGATCATCATTTATATTTATTGAAAAAAGTCAACAAAGAATTCCAATGTGGGCTATCTTTGGAAACCTTACAATGAAAGAAGATTCTGAATTACAAATAATAAATTCATATAGTAATACTCCTAGTGATAACTATAATATCCACTTTAAAGGAACTGATTGTAAAATAAATCTATATAATCATAAGAACTTAACAATATATACTAAAAATGCAAATGTTATATATACAAATAACCCTTTAACTTTTAGTATAAGTTGCTCTAGAATTAATATGTGGCAAAATTCTACTGATATTTCTTCTGCTGGTGATATAAATAATATTCCTGATTATTCCTGGTACAAAGATGATGGTCTGCTTCAAATTGAGGGAACCATAACTGCAGATCTTACTAATGATGCTTTAGAAATAAATGAAGAATATTTTTCAACTATTTATTTCAACATAGAAGAATAATTTTTTAATATAAAAACTTACACACTATAAAGTCTGTAAGTTTTTTTCATTTCACACTTTTGCAAAAATAATGTTGCCTTATATCACACTTTTGCACATAATTTTGACAATATATTCACATTTTTGTAATTTTTTTACATAAATTTCAAAATGATATATATTTTCATTCTACAGATTTTCTTTCATTTCAGGAAATAAATCATATAAATTGTAACCTAGTAAATCATCAAAATATTTTTTTAATTTTAATGTTTCAATTAAATGATAGTGTGTATTTTTATATACACCATGTCTTAATAATAAATCAATCATTCTTTTTTCTACTGTTTGTAATTTAGTTGTACACATTAAATCACAAAGGTTTATAATTTTTTCATAGATTGTATACTCTTTTAAAAGATAATTTTTTATAAAATTATAATTTTCATTAAGTGAATCTGTGTAATCCCTATCATTTGCCAAACAATTTATATCATTATTTAAAAATGAATGTTTTATACATATTCCTGCATATTCTTCACTATAACCTAACTTTTTTAAATAATTATATCCATTAATAGCATGAGGTATCACACCTTCATGACTATTAAGTCCAAACCTTTTACCAATGTCATGAATATATCCAAGTACCTTTGCATATTCTTCATCTAAATTTAACGCTTTTGCTATTACTCCAGCAGTATTACCAACACAAATTGAATGTAAAATCCAATCATCATTTTTTGCCATTCCCTTACAATTATTTAACAAATTTAATGTAGTCGAAACATTTAATGAATTTTGAACTTGTTTTGACAAATCATCTCTTGAAATAAATTTCAATTCTTCTCTTACTTCCATCAAAATTTTTCCTAACAAGTTTTGATGTTTTAAATTTTTACAATCATCACATGAACATTCACCCCAAGTATTATCATGCCATCCTGTTGTGTCTTCGATTAATTCCATAGATCCAGTATTTAATAATTCCTCTAAACAATCTTTATTTTGTTTAAATTTTTCCATTACTACTTTTTTCATCGAATCATATTTAACACTTTCCCAATCATCTCTTATGAATCTAGATAATTCTCTACTAACATGTTTTGCTTCATCAGGAGAAAGTTTTAATATTAATTTTTTAATATCTTTATCCTTAAATTTTTGATAATGATAAGCTGCTTCACCTGATGAAAATTTTATATTATCAATTACAATATCACATAAAAAATAATTAGTTAATTTTGTATCATCTTTAAAATAGTATTTATTATTCATAAAAAGTCTCCTTGTTTTTTTACATATTATAATATCCTTTACCTTTTATAATTCGTACTCCTTTATCTCACAGTTTTTAAGGCCTCTATTTAAAAATTTTCCATCTTTAATACCTTCAAAGTAACCACTAAAAGCTTTTGATACACCAGAGTGAGCTACTATTAATACTTGCTCATAATTTTTTGTTTTAAGTTCATCTAAAAAATCATAAACTCTTCCAAAAAATTTTTGAATATTTTCACTTGTTCCATATTGTATCTTTGTATAGTAATTCCAATATTCTTCTCTATTGGTAAAACTTATAGGTTTTCCGTTTAAATCTCCTGGATTTCTCTCTTCTAATCTATTATCAATTAAAATAGTTTTATTTTTAGCATTAATTATTTGAGCTGTATGTCTTGTCCTTATTAATGGTGAAGAAGTTACAATGTCATAGTCTAAATTTTCAATGGTATTTTTTAATCTTTTTGCTTGCATTATTCCTCTATCATTTAAATCTTCATTTTCATTACTATACACTTTAAATGCATTATGAGGTACTTCACCATGTCTAACTAGATATATTTTCGTTTTACAAATTTTCTTTTATTTCAGGAAATAAATCATATAAATTATAGCCTAATAAATCATCAAAATATTCTTTTAATTTATAAGTTTCTTTAATATGATATTGTGTATTTGAATATGCACCTCTTCTAGTCATAATATCAATTAATCTTTTATCAATTGTAAATACTTTATTAGCTTGAGGGCACATTAAATCACATAAATTTATTAATTTTTCTTCAATTGTATATTCATGTTCTTTTATAAAATTAGCTAAAAATGGATTATCATCTGGATTGGGTACACCTCCAGCAGTACACACAATATCGTTATTTAAATATGAGTGTGTTAGGCATATATTAGCATATTCATCATCATATCCTTTACTTTTTAAATATTCATACCCTCTCATAACATGACCATGTGATTCTCCATTATATTTACCAATATCATGTAAATATCCAAGTGTAATCGTTTTATCTACATCAACACTATATCCTTTATCATTTAACGCCTTGGCAATTCTACCAGCACTATCACCAACAGATAAACAATGGGTAATCCATCTATCATCCTTTGCTTTTTGTCTTTCGATTTCTAATAATTCTTTGGCTTCTTTACTTGTTATTTTCATAGTTCATACTCCTTTATCTCACAATTACCTGATCCAAAATTTTCCAATTTCCCATCTTTTGGAATTTCATTAAAGTAAAAATAAACGCCTCTTGCAACCCCTCCATGTGTTACAATTAAAATATTTTTATCTTTATATTTTTCTTTTATTTCATCTAAAAATAAGGATACTCTTTTAAATAATTCAGGTATTGTTTCTAATCCTTCAATTTTTTTATTTGAATAATAATTCCAATAATCAGTATAATAAAATTCTCCTAACTTTTCATTTGTTAATTTTCCACAATCTCTTTCTTCTAATCTTTTATCATAAATAATTGGTATATTATTGGCATTTATAATATTACAAGTATGTTTCGTCCTTAATAAGGGAGAACATATTATTAAATCTATATCTAATTTTTCTACTTTTTTTCGTGCTTCCTCTGCTTGTTTTATTCCAGTTTCATTTATATCTTCATCTAACTTACCATTATATTTTCCTTCATCATTACAATTTGTTCGTCCATGTCTAACTACATATAATTTCATTATTTTTGCTCCATTTTAATGAAGAAATCTTGATATATTTTATTTCTATATAAATCATTAACAAATATTACATTATGTCTATCTGTAGTTTCTTTGTATAATCCATTATCTAGAACAATAGGACAACTAATCAATTCTGATTTAAACCAATCAGTGTTTATTTCATAAGCGATAGCACTTAAATCCCATAATGTTTTACTTGAACCAATTTCATCTTTAGGTTCTTTCATAAATGATTTTTTACATTTAATAAAAATATCACATAAATATTTATTTAGTTCTGTATCTTTATTTAAATAATGTTCAAGTTCATAAATAGTAGTTGATAAATTTGAAGCAACATTTCTACAAGGAATAACAACTAATTCAATTTTAGAATCAAATACTTTTTGAACTGCTGGTATATCTTGTCTAAAATTAAACTCACTATTGTCTTTTGTTAAGAAAGTATTTCCACCTAACCATACAACTTTTATTTTATTAATTATTTCTGGAGCTTTTTCTATTGCTAGAGCAACATTAGTTATAGCACCAATTGCTAGTATTGTAGTTTTATCATTCTTATTTGCAATTTCTATTATTTTTTCTACTGCCTCATTAGATTCTTTACTATCTTTAAAATATTTTGTTGCTCCTTTATAAACAATATCTTTATATTCAGATTTATTAAGCATATCCAAAATATTTAGAGTAACCTGATAACTCTTTTCTGTGCCATCTTCAATAGTCATCGTATTAGCATATCCACTTTTTGAAAATGGTGCTATTGTTATTGCTTCTAAATCAAATACATCCAATGATTTCATTAAATAAGTTAACGCAAATTGGTCATCAATCTCATTATACATATCTGTATCTAATATTACCTTTTTCTTTGACATATTACTTATCACCTCATAAAATTCTTTCCAACTCTTAACTCTTTCTATGTCTGCATATCGATTATATGGTGTATCCATTAGAATCGTTTTAATTCCATTATTAATACAATTACTACATATACTAACTGAATCATCTATCATAACATCAATATGATGTTCTATACATTTTTTTGATTTAACATGCTTATCATAAGAATCTGTTAAAATTAAATTATCATAATAAATATGCTTCATATCAAGCCAATTTTTTGTCATATTATAAGGATCAGTATATTCTCCATTATCTCTTCCTGTTATGACATAAATAACGTGTCCATCATTATGTAATTTATCTATATATTCCTTTGCACCTTCAATAATACCTAAGTTTTTGACAATTCGCTCTATATTGTTTTTATAAAAAGATTTTTCTTCTTCTTCGTTCCAATCAAACATACCATTTCTAATATATTTAGCATTTTTATTTATAATACCATTATTACGTAATGTTTTATCATGTATTAAATATTCATTTAATAAGGTATCATTAAAATTTGATATTACATTATCTATATCTATACCTATTTTCACTTTACCACCTAAAAAAATTATATCATATAAATTTCCTAAGATTAAACTTAAAGGCAAGTTTAAAAGTAAAATTATGTAAATCAAAAAAATCATTCTTTCGAATGATTCAATATTTAATAATAGTTTATTCATAATTATTACCTTATTTTATTACTTGTTTTTTTCTACTTATATAATTAGTTATGATAATAAATAACCCACTAAATAAAACAATTACTAATCCGTTAATTAATAGTGGCTTGATATTTTGAAAACTAAATAATTCTAATTTCTTAATCATTTCATTATTTGAAACAAAATAATATGTTGGAAGAATATGGGCGATTTTTTAAATCTACTTTTATATTTTACTGATTAAATACAAGGAAAAAATCATCAAAATTATTCCACCTAATAATATAAGGTTTAAAAGTTTACTTGGTTTTATATTTCTTTCAACATAACTTTCTTTTGGTTTTGAAGGATTATAATAGACCTCTACCTCACTATTTACAGGATATAATTCATATATTGGTAATCTTTTAAAGTTAATAATTTGATTATTGTATAAACTAATTTTTAATATTTCTGGAAGTGATTTTTTAGTAGTTAAATTACTAATGATTTCATTTTTAGAATTATTTAATGGATTATTAATTTTTTTCACAACTATCCATCTAAATTTTGGACCAACAACCTTATATTTTTTATTATCCACAATATATTGAACAACCGGAAGTCTAATACCATTGTATCTCGTATTTGAGTATCTAATTACTATGCCTGTTGTTTTTTCTAGGCACCTTTTTTCTTTGTTTCTTTTTTTAAAATAAGTAAAATACCAAATAATAAGCATTGCTAGTGAAAAAGTTAAAATATAAATACTCCAAAAAATATTTAAGTTCATATTATCAACTCCTAATCATTATTTTATATTCCATTTAGTTCTTTTATAAATATATTTTGTCTTTCACTTGCGAAATACCAATATAAATCATATATTTCTTGTCTCTTTTTCATATCAAACTCTAATATTAAACTAACAATATTATACTATATAATTTAAATAAAATAAAACACATCGAAAAGATATGTTTTATTCATGAATTTTTTTCATAACTAAATTAACATTCGTTACTACTACATTAGAGTCATCTTGATTTCCTAGTATATCAGCTTTTACTTGTAAAGTTGTTTCTTGTTCAAATCTAAAAAGAATCGTTTGTGAAAAACTCATTTGTTTTCCATTTCCCGCTAATAATTCAAAGGATAAGTCTTTAAGTGCAGATCCACGATCATCTTTGAGATAAAATGTTGCACCATGAGAATCATCTGCTTTTTCTATTAAACCTGAAAAAGAAATCTCATAAATACCTGGTTGAACTTTTATATCAGTTTCATTCAATAAAGAAAAATATTCCGATTCATTAGGTACCAGCCATGAATCTTGAAGTAACATTTCTCCAGATGTATTTGTTTCTAAAAAATTTGTAAAAAATAATTCCTCAGTAGATGATATTGCAATCGGACCCGTTGGTCCTATGTCACCAGGATCACCTTTTGGTCCTATGTCACCAGGATCACCTTTTGGACCTATATCACCAGAATCACCTTTTGGTCCGGTTGGTCCTATATCTCCTTTTGGACCTGCGGGACCTATAATAGAATTACAAATTCCTAGATTTAATATTTTATTTCTTAATTTTAGTTTTTCAATTAATTCTTGATATTTTTCCAATCATATTCCTCCTCTATTATTTGTATAAAACTATAATTGTTCTAATTTAGTTTATGAATAATATATTTTTTTAAATAGTCAATTTATAATATCTTTTTCAAAAAAACGTTTTAGCACTTTTATTTATTAAATATAAAATATAATATAAGGGGGTCATTATGGAATCAGAATTAAGAAATTCGGCCACTTCTGCAGGAATTTATAATAATATACCAACCTCTATAACATCTACTGTTTCTGTTGTTACAATAATTGATGGATTATCTATTACCAAAACAGCTGATAAACAAGTTTGGGCTGATGGTATTTTAACATATACAATTATTATTGATAATAAAACAGAAAATAGTTTATGGCAAATATTTAGTATTTATCATATACCTACTACTAGTGATTACTTACAAACTGATTTTTATAATGATAACGAATATCAAAACTTTTTAGATATGATTAAAAACAGAAGTAATCATAAATTTAATACAAATGTAGGATCTAACGATAATATACTTACTTTATCCACTTGTTATAATGATAATGATAAAATGGTAGTTCATGCTAAATTCATAAAAAGAACAAAAAAATAAAAAATGTGGATTTAAATTAAAAGAATCTACATTTTTTTAACATCAAATTAATCTATACTAAGTTTTATAGCTAAAAAGAATTTTCACAGTTTTGAAACATTTAAAAAAGAAGCAAATTTTATAAAGTTTTTGCTTCTTTATTAATTATCTTCAAGTATTATTTGACCATCTATAACTGGTATATTAGGGAAACTTGCATCCATTAATGTGAAGTTTCTAACTGGTGCTGTTGGGTTTGTTATTTGCACTGTTTCAGATGATTCAGTCATAACAATTGATTTAATAGTATCATCAAATGTGTGACCTCCATCACTTGATATTTGCTTATAATATATTGCTGTACTTCCAGATTCAGCAAAAGGAACATTGTTAAATACAGCATTCCCATCTTCATTAGTTGTTATTTCCTTTCCAACTATCGTTCCCGTACTATCTGTTCTTATAAATTTAGCGCCAACAATTTGTATTCCTGTATTAGGATCTCCTGTATCTGTAACATGAAGTGTTAAAGTTCCTTTTGCACTTATTGTAAAAGCATAAGTATCCGTTCCATCTATAATAGTTACACTTTTGGGATCAAGTGTTGTTGCATCATATCCACCAGCTAAAGCTTGGGCATTATATGTACCAGTTACAAGTTCAATGCTTCCTTTTCCGTTCGTTATTGGAATTGTGTGTCTTGCCATAATATCATTTTCCCCCCTTCTATTTTTATATTTGGATAATTTTTATCCATTAACATTATCGTAATAAGATGTTCTTTTCTTGGTTTATTATCAATATTTATACAATAAAATCTATCTTTTTTTGCAATTAAAGGTACTACCACAATTGATAAATTAGAATATATGACTAATTTATACACCTCATTATTACATACTGGTATTTTTAGTTTTCCAAAACAATCTATTGTTCCATTAAAAACAATCTTATTACTTTTATCTTTTAATTTTATTTTTAAATTACTTAGACTTATACTTTTATTACTGCAAAGTTTAATATAAATATAATCACTTGTCATAATTCACCTCATTACAATATATTTTATGAATCAATTTTCTTTTTTGTAAAGGTATTATGCCTCAATACTCCAAATTATTAATGTAGAATAATCTTCATCTTCAAGCAAATCTTTGCTAGGTTTTAGAAACAATCCTTTATCGGTCGAAAATGTAACATTACTTACACCTACTACTCCCCCATTATCACTTGATTCATATATTAATTTTTTATTTGTATTTAAAAGAGCTTCTTCATTATTAAATTTCTTAAAAAATAATGAATCTATTAGTACTTTACCTGTACTATCTATCATTGGATTTATATAATTTAAATATAATTTCCAGTTAGTACTATTTACTCTACTATCAACTACAGTTACCACTGTTTCATTTTTTTTAGGTAATATAATTGGATTAGTTGAAGACGGTATCATACTAAACGGAATATTTTTTGTTGCTTTTAAAAGAGTTAACTCTCCCATAAAAGGTGTTATTACATTTCTTTCAGTAAAACAACTATTTAAACAAGATGTTATTTTAACTCTTGTATTATCTAAAATAGCAGAATCAACATTTACTTCAAAAAAACCATTTTCATCTGAGACCGCTGTTAAACTTTTATTATTATATTCCATTTTAACGTTTGCATAAGGTATAGTATGACCTGAAATAGTATCTATAGAATTTGTAATTGGATGGACATTTATCTTAACCATTCCGATAGTTAATATTTTTTTATCTTGAAAGGAAAAACTATTTATATCTGATATTGAACTTAACTCAGTATCTGTAAAATTATGTGATGTAACTGTAGTACTATCTTTATTTAATACACCCGTTATTTTAGCTGGTGTATTTTCTTTATACCAATAAAATGCTGGTGTATCATCAAGTGTGCAAGCAGAAGTATAATCTAGAGCGTATATCCACATGTTAAGTCTACTAAAGCTAAAGGAAAAATCAACAGGATTATTGGTATAGACTACATTCGCATTTTTGGTATAAATATTTACATATTTTGGATTATCTAGTATAAACTTCTGATTAGTTCCTTTAAAATAAATATTATAGTTATCTGATGGCGTTGTCATATATGTGTTTATTACAGATATGCTTGCTCCTTCTGAAACTTTAAAATCTCCAAATACATTCCACATTGGAACTCTTTGATGGCTTTTTTCAATAAATGTAAAATTAGCCATTTCTTCTATTAAAACATTTCTAGCACCATGTGTTGTTGTTATTGCAAAACCATTCCCTGTTGTTAAAAGAAATTCTGCACCATGCCCTACTATTAAATCCAACCTATTAGTTCCATTCATAAATTCTCTATTAGTCGTAATACTTACTCTGCTATTTGGCATAATTTTAACTAATGATGGTATAACATCATTAAAAAAGAAAATTGTATTTGTATTTGAATCGCTTGTAATTGTTGTATTTCCATCTATTATGATTCTATTGGAATTACAGGCTCTTTGTGCGGAAACATTATTAGTATCTTTCACTTCTAAAACAGAATCTATAATTTTAGTAGTTCCATAATAATTTTGTGAAAGTTCGATTCCACTAAAATTTATATTATTATATTCTACTACCACATTAGAATAGTTTGGATGAGATGGAACATAAATAACTCCATAACCATGTGAAGATACTATATTCATATTTTTCAATATGATTCTTTTATTAGCTGTGCTTACTTTTATAACCGTTTCTTCCGAACTTAAATTATTTGTATAAGTATATTTTGTATTATTATATGTTCCATCAATAACAATTTTACCTTTACTACTATTTATAACAAAACCACTTGTAGCATTAATATCATTTCCTAAATAAACATATTCATAACCATTATCTTCACTCAAAACTTGTTTTAATTCATCACTAGTCATAACAACAACTGTATTATTATCTATTATTTGAATAATTATCACCTTCCTTTATAATAATTTATGTTAAAAATTAAAAATGAAGTAATTAAAAAGAATAGGAGTTCCCCATTCTTAATGTATTTTAGTAACACTTAACATTGCATTAGTACTTCCATTAAATTTCAAATCAACCACTTTAGATGATTTTACATTTAAAGTTATAAGATCATTTGCTTGTAATGATACAATTGTTGTTCCACTTATATTATTAATTATTTGGGCGCTAAATTCACTTGTTGCACTTGTAGCAGGTTGTAGTACATCATTTGCTCTAACAGACATAGTTATAGAACAT
>ERZ773235.1808-NODE-1808-length-20421-cov-22.954483_pt1 | contig 20421 bp, 20 predicted proteins | sample MGYA00580522_ERZ773235 | MGnify/ENA primary metagenome ERZ773235 (study PRJEB29015, sample SAMEA2737797) | human gut metagenome | biome: human gut; feature: human-associated habitat; material: faeces | place: China | collected 2012 ...
TTCCATTTTATCTCCTTATTTGAATATCTGTTCATATATTCATTATACTATTATTATATTAAATAAACAATAAAAAAAGAAGTAACTTTACATTACTTCTTAACTTTACATTACTTCTAAACTATTTTTTAATATATCTACATTTTGGGTAATTACTGCATCCCATGAAAGTACCATATTTTCCGTTTCTTTTAACCAATGTTCCTCCACATCTTGGACAAACATCATTAGTTTCAAAATCTTCTTTAGTTTTATCATTTTTTCCACTATTACATCTATCACATAAAGTTTGTAAATTACTCATGATAGTCTTTCCACCTTTGGATACTGGAATAATATGATCAACCTCAAGTTTTGCGCCATCCTTCGATGTTATTCCACATTTTTGACAAGTAAAATTATCTCTTTTTAAAACATTATATCTTATATCATCATTCATTATTTTCCTTTCTTGTCTTTTAGTAACTTCATATTTTTTACCACTTTCCCATTCTTTATAAAGTTCTAATAATTCGTAATAATTTCTAAATCCGGTTCTTCTCTCATGAACATTACCGCCATTACTTTTATAATATGCATCTAAATAAATTTTTATTAAAAAATCTTTTTTAGTATAAATTACCTTTTTCAACACAATATTTTCTATTCTTTTGTATTTTTTATCAGAATATTTAGTATTATTTACTGACTCTTGCTCTAATATTTTCGCTACATTCTTCTCATACTCATCAAGTAAAGAAATATTGTATATTGAATTTTCAATATCTGTTCTAAGTCCTTTAATATTATTTTCAATATGATATTTAATGATATCATTACCATTAACTCTATCTAAACTTTTTCTAGAATACTCTCTTTGTATAATATCACGTTTTTTACATCTTATTTTTTTGAAATTTTTATTAAGTTCTTCAATTTGTTTTATTTTTTCACTATTATCTTTAATATTTTTTTCTCTTTTTTGGGATATAGTGTTTACTATTACTAAAGAAAGACATATAGAAAGAACTAACGCAAGCATACTCAAATTTTCATGCATTTTATTATCAATATTAAAATTTGATAATAAAGAAAAAAATATTAAACACAATAAAAAACTAATCCCCGTTACTAATAAAACTTTTACCCATCTATTCATAAATTACACTTCCTCACAACAATTTTAACAAATATTTAAAAAAAAGTAAAACCAAATTTAGCTTTACTTATTTGTATTGATTATTATACTTCCAATACCACCATCTATCTTGATGTCATTTATGCCTTCACCCACTGTTACATCCTTTGAATAGCTTTCTCCATTAATAGTTATACTTCCAAGCCCTTTACTTGCTTTAATAGTGTAATCCTCTCTATATAAATCAAGTATTAACTCACCGACTCCTTGGTCTATTTTACTATTTCCAACTATATGACCACTGAAATAAAATCTTCCAGCTCCCATATTTAAATCTAAGTCTTCTAAGGCTGAACTCGTAATATTAAGTTCACCAGCACCTCCATCAATATCAGTTTTACCAGATATTAAATTAGTGATAGTTACTTTACCAGCTCCTTGGTCTAAGTTAAATCTACTTGTGTTTATATCACTAATCTCAAGTTTTCCAGCACCAATATCAATACTTAAATCTTTTAAATTACTTGGAATAGTAATTATTACTTTACTAATGCTTTTGTTTCTAAAAACATTTACACTTTTTTCTTTAATAATTAGAGTTTCACTTTCTTCATTTACTTTAAATCTTTTACTTACATTATCTGCAGTTACATTTAAAATATCTCCTTTTTTAATAACTAAATTAGACGTCCTCATATCAATTTTAATATTCTCTATTTCACTAGAATAATTTTCATTAATACTAACATCATTATTAACTGAAAATATACTTGATGCAAAGTAAACAACAGTATTAATTATGCTTACAATTATAAATATTGCTAAACATATAGCAAAAGCTTTAATTAGTTTTTGAGTTGTTTCATTCATTTTATTTCAATGCCTCCGAATAAAGCAAAACCATCGACATAAACTGTTTTCTTTGCATTCTTATTTGCTTTTTCATCCATACTTTCACTTGTTACTCCACCGAATATTGGTGTAGATTTAATCTTTACTTCTACATCCTTTGGAACAAGAATAGTTATACCTGCAAAGATAGCACTTGCTTTAATATAAGTTTCACTTTTTAAATCAGCATCTCTTAAGTCTAATTTGATAGCTCCAAAAACAGCATCTAAATTAGCTTTTTCAAACTTTTCTCCAGATTTATTAATATTTTGTTCTCCGAATGTTGCAGTTATTATTTCAACATTTGAAAAATCAGCATTATTTATTTTTTCTTTAACATCAGCTTTAATCTTATTTCCAAATATTAAAGAAAGACCTATGATAACCACAATAGCTGGTAATAGAATTTCCCATAGAATTTCAAATTCAAATAACCCTTGAGCCGCTAAAAGGAGTAAAACTCCGATAATCAAAAATATTAAGGAAGATATTTTATTATTACCTTTTTCAAAAAAGGATATGGCACTTGGTACAATAATAAATAATGTCCACCATCCATCAAAGAAAATATTTATGTCTGCTACTCCCGTTCTATTAAGTCCCCAGATAACACCAATAAATATTAACACTATCCCCCATAATATTCTACTTAAATTTTTCATATAATCAATCCTTTCTTTTTTTTAGTATAATATACTTTTTTTATAATATCAATTAAATATTTATAGGATTAAAATCTATTTCTAGTCTAACATCTTTATTCATAATAAATAAATTATCTAATTCTTTTAAAATATTTTTTAAATTATCACATTTTTTATATTTTATTGTAATTTGCATGCGATATTCATTATTAAATTTAAATACTTGGGCGGTTGTTGGTCCTAAAATGATGACTTCTTCAAGACTTTTATCTAAGTAAGTTTTTACTTTCTTACTTGATTCAATTGTTTTATTATAGTCCTTACCTATTACTTTTAGACTAACTAAATAATAATAAGGAGGATATTTTAATTTTTTTCGAAAATTCATTTCATTTAAATAAAATTTATCATAATTATTTTCCTTAACACAATTTATAACATAATTATCTGGATTAAATGTTTGAATTATTACTTCACCAGGTGATGTGCTTCTTCCACTTCGACCAGCTACTTGATGAAGTAGTGCAAATGTATTTTCACTTGCTTTAAAATTAGGAATGTTTAAGGTTGTATCTGCATTTATTACTCCGACTAGCGTAACTTTTGGAAAGTCTAGTCCTTTACTAATCATTTGAGTACCTAATAATATATTAAATTTTTCATTTTTAAAATCATCTATTATTTTTTCATGGGCACCTTTTCTTCTGGTAGTGTCTTGATCCATTCTAACTATTTTAGCATCTGGTAATATTTCTTTTAACTTTTCTTCTAACTTTTCTGTTCCTAGTCCATAATAATTCAAAGATTTTTCTTTACATTCTGGACATAATTCTTCACATTTTTGTTGAAAGCCACAATAATGACATATTAAATTATTTGTTGATTTATGATAAGTTAAGGTTATATCACAACTTGGACATTTGTAAGTAAAGCCACAATTACTACATGTTATGAATGTTGAAAAGCCACGACGATTTAAAAGTAAAATGACTTGTTCATTTTTAGCAATTTTCTCTTTTATTTTATTAATTAAAAGATCACTAAATATCAAGTTTCGTTTTTTTATTTCTGGTTCCATATCTACCACTGTTATTGTGGGAAGACTAGCAGTTCCTACTCTATTTTTTAAAGTTAGTAATGTAAAAACTTTCTTATCTGCTCTTGCTTTACTTTCTAAAGATGGTGTTGCACTAGCTAAAACAACGGGAATATTATTATATTTTCCACGATACATAGCAATATCTTTAGCATTATACCTAGGATTATTATCTTGCTTATAGCTGCTTGAGTCTTCTTCATCAATTATAATTATCCCTAGATTTTTAACCGGAGCAAAAATTGCACTACGTGTTCCTACTACAACATGAACTTCTCCACGATATATTTTTAAATATTCATCGTACTTTTCCCCTTCGGATAATGAACTATGTAGTATTGCTACATCACTTCCAAAAGTCTCATAAAATCTCTTAGCAATTTGATGCGTTAGACTTATTTCAGGAACTAATACAATACCAGTTTTACCATCTTTTATGATACTTTCTATTAATTTTATATATACTTCAGTTTTCCCAGAACCTGTTATTCCATATAACAAAAAAGGCTCAAAATGATTAAATGATGATTTTACTCTTTCATATACTTTTTCTTGTTCACTAGTTAATGTTTTATTTATATTGCTAGTATTTTTATTAATACGATATTTTTGAACCTTTTTTATGTCAATTAATTCTAGTTCTAATAAGGTTTTAATTATACTTGAACTATAATTTTTCTTTAACAATTCTTTATTATCTAAAACTTGTTTTAAAACTTTTACTTGGGCTTTTCTTTTATTTTCATAAATATTAATATATTCTATTACTTTTTTTCTATCTTTTATAATTATATATTCATCATATAAGTCATAATTTGATGTATTCTTTTTTACTTTTAGGCTTGATGGAAGCATTGTTTGATATGCCGTTATCATTGTACATAAAGTACTTTCTGATAAGTATTTTCCCAGCTCCATTAATTCTTTATTTAAAACTAACTTTTCATCTACGATACTTGAAATATACTTAAGTTCATATGATGTATCTTCGCATTTATCCACAATTTCCATGATAAAACCAAGTACTTGTTGAAATCCAAATGGTACCAAAACTTTCATTCCAACTTGAATTTTATCTTGTAAATATTCAGGTATCATATATATAAATTCTTTATCTAATTTTTTTATGCTATATTCAATTATTACTTTTGCGTACATCTAAGCCTCCATATAAATATATAATATCATGAGCCATGCAAAAACTCAATAATTAAAAGAGCCTTAAGAATTATGTTAATACCTAGCAGTGTTGAGCAGATACTTCCACCAGTCGTGCTATCATAAGTTTATCACACTGCCAAAGTTATTGGTGAATCTTTAGTCCCAGATCCTCCAGCATAGAGAACAGAAGACTTTAGATACAAGACGGGACGAGAGCCATACCCATTGATCGCGTAGTTGGCGCTCAAGGCACCGTTGCGGTACAAATGGAGCACATTACTGCTGCTCGAAGAATAAGGAGAAATTGTCCATTCATTATGTCCCATGTTCATCCAATTTATTGTTTGTATTGATGTTCCATTTGCATCATTATCACTATAATTATATAGAGTTGTAGTCCATGCACTTGGACTTGCTGCAAATCCATAGTCACTTGCATACATTAATCCTATTTTTGATGTTCCATTGCTAGGTCCATATGTTTTGGTAGCATTTGTTATTTCTCTTGTATACATTTCAGTTGAGGTTACAGAGCTTATTGAATGTCCACTTACTTTCCAGGTTGTATCTTCAATCATATTTGACCATGTTGTACCTATATTATTTAAATAATTAGTATTCAAATTTATTTTATTTAGTAAACTTGTACTCCATATATTACTTGAACTATTTGCCGCTTTATAATTCCAGTAATATATATCTATTGATAATAAACTTCCTTTATAGGATGATGAATTTGGAGTACTTGAACCCCCATAATCTCCATTTGTTCCTAGTAATGCACTTGTGGCATAATCATATTTTATTAATTTTACCAATTGTTTTCCAGTTACGCCATGATTATTTTCTCCAAATACTCCGATAATTCGATATAAATTATCTGTTGGACATGGTTTTGTTGTTGAACCAAAACATACAAAGTTATTTACTTGGTCGCTTGCTCCTGCATATCTATATGAGTTATCACCTGCTCCATTTGCTAACGAGCTTGTATGATGATATAGGGTGTCATCTTTTCCATCCATTGATATAATACATGAACTTAAAGTTTGTCCATTAGAACATACAGTTGCTACAGTTTCTTTTATCTTTCCCTTTTGTATCATTAATTTAGCACTAAAACTTTTTCCTGCATTTTCACTTTGATCTTTATCATAATTTACTAATGTTACCGTTATATTCCATTCATCTGTTTTTGTTGGACTTGCAGTAATTTCTTTATTATTAAATAAAGTTATTAAACCACTTTTATTTGTTATATCATAACCTGATATACTTGTACCTTTACCATCTGTTACTGTCTTATATGTTAGACTTGTTATATAAGTTACAGCATTGCCACTGGCATCTGTTATTGTTAAAAGCAATTCTGGTGTACTTTCATTTTGAGTATATAAAAATGTATTATTTGATATATTTAAATACAAATAATAATGTTCTGTTGCAGTATTTGTTTTATTATTTGCTGTTAATATTGCTTTTGCAAAAGTACTTCCCACAGCATTTCCTTTACCACTAGCAAATGATGTTGCATCAGCATATATTGATATATCATTTCCTACTTCAAAATTAAATACATCTGTGGTCTATGTTGTTACTCTCAAGTTTGCACTTGTACCAGTTCCACCACTTGCTTGAAAATATGCATATGTTGTTCCAATTATTAATGCAAGTAATACTAAACTTGCTATTACACTTAATATTATTGCTTGCTTTTTATTTTTCATTCTATACACCTCATCACAATATCACGCACGGATATTTTATCATATATTAATATATTAACTGAAAAAAAAAAAAAAAAAGCATCATAATCACACACACATGAAATTTGACGCCGTTTTCACTTAATTTAATTTTGAAGGACCTTTTATTGAGTCTATTGTTTTTTCAAACTTTTTATTCTACTTTCAAAATCTTTACTCATGCATATATATGAGCCTGATATTACCCCATCAGCATTTGTAACCTCTTTGATAGTTTCATTATTTATGCCTCCATCAATGTATATTTCAAAATCATTATCTTTTTTATATTCTATTAAATCTTGTAATCTTTCTTTAGTACTCTCTAAAAACTTTTGACCACCTTTACCAGGTATGACACTCATTAAAAGAACTCTATCAATGTATGGAAAATAATGACTAAATGATGATATTTCTTCATCTGGGTTAATTACTAAACCTCTTATAATTTCATAATTATTAAGTTCATTTAATAATCCAAAAGCACTTGGTTCTGTGGATGGATGAATATATATACAACTTGGTTTTAATTTTAGTAAATCATTTAAGTAACCACTTGGTTTATTCACCATCATATGAATTTCTAAAGGTTTAATATTATCTTTAAAAAGTATTGGTAAATGATTAATATCAAAATTCTTTGTTCCAGCATATATACCATCCATTAAATCTACGTGTATAGCATCTGCGCTAGTTTCATTTATTAAATCAATAGTTTTCTTTTGATCATATAAACTATTTATATAACTTACGGTTATTTTCATGGCACTCCTTTATAAATCTCGTATAATTAATATACCTTGAAGGAAGTATTATTCCTTTAGACATTGCTTCAATTACTTTGCAACCCTTTTCTTTTATATGCATGCAATCTTTAAAATCACATTCATATTTTTGAAATTCTAAAAATGTTTCTTTTAATTTTTCTTTATCAATATTATTTAAGTCTAGTGCTGAAAATCCTGGTGTGTCCACGAAAAATATTTTACCTATTTTGTATATTTCGGTATGTCTTGTTGTATGAACTCCACGATTTAAAGCATCACTAATTGGCTTTGTTTCAAGATTTAATCTTTTATCTAATTTATTTAATAAGCTTGATTTTCCTGCGCCAGTTTGACCTGTTAAAACAACAAGTTTATTTTTTAAGATACTTTTTATTTTTCCTAAATGTTTATTATCAACTACTTTAATTCCTATACTTTTATAATATTTTATTAGTGGTTTTAAATTTTTTAATTCTTCTTTTTTTAACAAATCTAACTTTGTTAGGCATATAACAGGTTCAATGTTATTAGCAAGAATTACACTAAGTTCTTTATCAAGTAGGCTTAATGATAAATCTGGTTTTTTAACACTTGTTACAATTAAAGCCATATCAACATTAGATACAACCGGTCTTTCAAGTTCATTTACTCTAGGTAATATTTCTTCGATTGTTAATGTTTGTTCATCAATTTGTACTTTATCACCCACCAAAGGGGAAAGTCCTAAATTTCTAAACTTTCCCCTGGCACTACAAATATAATCAACCCCATTTACTGTAACTTTATATTGATTACTTATTTGTTTTGTGATTCTACCTTCCATTAGTTCAATTCTCCATTATCGTCCGGTTCTTCTTCAGTTGGTGCAACTGCAATATTAATGGTTAGTTTTGCTCCATTTACCACAGTTGTTCCTGCTGCTCTACTTTGATAAAAAATTGATCCCGCTGGATGTTCTGTAGTTGTTATCTCTTTCTTAGTTAAAATTACACCATATTCATTACAGAAATTTTCTACTTCTTCAACACTGTAATTTTCATTTACAAAATCTGGATATTTATTATCTAGTTTTGGAACATAAAGTGTAATTGTATCCCCTTCACTTATTTTTGTTCCTGCTTCAATTGATTGGTCTATTATAATGTTTTCTTTATAAGTTTCTCCATCAGTTAAATCCACTTCTTTTTTATCAATTATTACTTGAACCTTTAATGCTTCAAGCTTACCTTTTATTTCTGATGCATTCTTACCTTTATAATCTTCGATTGTTATTTTTATATCTCCGAGTGAACGATAAATTATTACCTCAGTTCCTTCTTTTCTAATACTTCCAATTGCTGGTGATGTTCTTGAAACTTTTCCTTCTTCGATTAACTCATTTGCTTCTTCTCTTTGTTCATCCGATACTACAAATCCTGCATCTTGTAAAGCTTTTATGGCATCAGTTACAGAATAACCTGAAACATCTGGAATAGCTGTTTGTTTTGATGAGGTAATTTTAGGAATTAAAACAAATATAGTTGTAATTATTACTACAAGTCCAACGAAAACACTTGCTAAGGTTATTAGTAACTTATTATCTGATGTTGTTTCAGTATTTTTTGCTTTCTTTGCCACTTCTTTATCACCACTCTTTTCATTTTTATTTACTTTTGGCTTTTGTTCTTTAACTGTTTTTATTAGTTTTGTATCATCATAATCATTTTCTGGATACTTAAACGTTACCTTTAATTCATTTGCTCTGGATTCATCAAGACATGTTTTTAAATCTTCATGCATTTCTCTGGCATCACTATATCTATTTTTAGGATTTTTTGCTGTAGCCCTTAGAATTATATTTTCAACACTTTGAGGAATATCTGGAAGTTCATCTCTGATACTTGGCATTGGTTCTTTTAGGTGTTTCAAAGCTATTTCCACGGCATTATCACCGCGAAACGGAAGTTTACCCGTAAGAAGTTCATACATTAAAATACCAATTGAATATATATCACTTTGTAGAGTTGCTCCTTTACCACTTGCTTGTTCTGGTGGTAGATAGTGAACACTTCCCATTACCGAATTTGTTTGAGTAAGTTGAGTTGCATTCATCGCAACAGCAATACCAAAGTCAGTAATTTTTATTAGTCCATTTTCTAAAATCAAGATGTTCTGAGGCTTTATATCACGATGTATTATATATGAATCATGAGCAACACTTAAACCATTTGTTATTTGAAGTGCTATATCAATTACTTCTGGTACTGTTAATTTACCACGTTTTTTAAGTAAAGCTTTTAAGTGTTTCCCTTCAACATATTCCATAACTATATAATATTCGCCATTATCTTCACCAACATCGTATACCTCAACAATATTTGGATTGGAAAGACTACTTGCTGATAAGGCTTCCCTTTGGAAACGACGAACAAATTTTTCGTCATTTGCTAGGTCTCCACGCAAAACTTTTACCGCAACATTTCTATCTAAAATGGTGTCATACGCTAAATAAACATTAGCCATACCACCTTCACCAATTGATTTTATTATTTGGTATCTATCACTAATTTTTTGCCCCTTCATTATCATGCTATTTCACCACTTTCTCTAACTAAATACGCAATAGATATATTGTCGTTTCCCCCTCGAGCGTTACATTTTTTAATTAATTTTACGACTTTTTCTTCAACTGTCAAGTCATTTTCTAATAATACTTTTTCAATTTGTTCATCACTAAGCATTCCCGTTAATCCATCGCTGCATAGAAATACCGCATTAGATTCATTATCAACATCAAAGATATCTGGTTCACACTTTTCAGCTGCCCCTAAAGCTTTCATTAATACATTTTTCTTTGGATGATTTGCAGCTTGTTCAGGTGTTAAATCTCCAGCATCTACTAGTAAATTTACTAAAGTGTGTGGTTTAGTTACTTTGTGTAATTTATTATTTTTAATAACATAACCTGATGAGTCTCCAATATTAGCAAATATCAAAAAGTCTTTAGTAACTATAGCTGCTACGACAGTTGTTCCTAGCCCTTTAGAATTTTCATTTTCTTCCCCATAATTTAATATTTCTTTATTTATTTCATTAATGTTATCAGATAACCAATTTACAGCATCTATCTTTGTACCAATTGATGCGCTTTCGGTAAATCTTTTTCCCAAATGAGCAACTGTTAGGGCACTAGCAACTTCACCTTTACGGTGTCCTCCCATACCATCAGCTACAACACATAAATATTCACCACTTATATTTTTTAAAATTGTTACACTATCCTCATTGTGTTCTCTTACTCTTCCAGTATCTGTTAAATAAAATGACTTCACTTTAATCACTCTCGCTTCTTAATTGTCCACAGGCTGCTTTGATATTACCTCCGAATTCTCTTCTGACGGTTACATTTATTCCATTTTCTTTTAATGTATTATAAAATTTATCAATTCTTTTTTTGTCACTTTTACTAAAGTCTATGTTATTAGTTTCGTTATATGGTATTAAATTAACATATACATTCATACCACGTAATAGCTTTGTTAATGCTAATGCTTCATCTACATCATCATTAACCATATTAAGCATAACATATTCTATGGTTACTCGTCTATTAGTTTTTGCAATATATTCTTTAATTGTTTGTATAACTGTGTCAATATCATAAGCTTTATTAATAGGCATAATCTTATTTCTTATCTCATTTGTTGGAGCATGGAGTGATAATGCTAAGTTAATTTGCAAATCAAGATTGCTAAATTCTTTAATCTTTGGTACTAATCCACAAGTTGAAACCGTTATATGTCTAGCACCAATAGCAAGGCCTTTGGCATCATTAATAATTTTGATAAAATCTATAATGTTGTCATAGTTATCAAATGGTTCACCTATTCCCATCATAACTACTGAATCAATTCTTTTACCGACATATTTTTCTATTAATAAAATTTGCTCCACAATTTCATAAGTTTCAAGATTTCTAACCTTTTTTAGTCTACCTGATTCACAAAAGCGGCATCCCATATTACATCCAACTTGACTAGAAACACAAACCGAAAGTCCATAATCATGTTCCATAAGTACGGCTTCTATTTTTTCGCCATCAAGGAGTCTAAATAAAAATTTCTTTACTAATGGTCCTTCTTCTACTATTTCTATTTTGATAAAATCTGTGCTAAAATCTCTCATTAACTTTTCTTGAATTTCTTTTTTTATGTTAGAAAACTTAGTTATATCCCAAATCTTATGAATATATAACCATTCAAAAACTTGAGTAGCTTTGAACTTTTTTTCACCGATACTCTCAAAATAACTTTCTAATTTTTTTCTTGTAATTCCAAAAATATTATTCATATTATCACGCTTTCTTCTTTGTTAATGACCTTAATAATTTTAAATTACCATAATCCTTATATTTTTCATAATAATCATGTTCAAACATTAAATCTCTGAATGAAACATTTTTAATTTCTTTATATAATTTCTCTTCTTCTTGTTTTCTTTTAGCAATGACTTTTTTATCTAATTTATTTTTATCGCTATAATATTCTATTATATAACTTATTATAGTTATAATTTCAATTATAAATAAAGGAAGAAATATAATTAAAAATGTTTTATTACTAAGATTATTTAAATTAAAATGGTGTATTACTTTATTATCTGTTAAAAGGTATGCAAACGATATAACTAATCCTGCTACCCACATCTTTATTTTACCAAATATATTAGATTTAATATTCATACCTATGTTATATTTTATACTTTGAATTAAAGCTATTGTTAGCTCGAAAATTATTAAAATTATGGCATATGGAGAAATACTCATTAAAAGAAGTAAATTTATTACTAAAAATGCTTTATCACTCAAGGCATCAAATAGACTTCCAAAAAATGTTGATGCATTTAGATTCCTAGCTAAAAAACCATCAATAAAATCTGTCAAAAAACATAATGAAGATAATACAAAAGTTGTAAATCCGCCATATTTGTTATAAACTGGAATTAAAGCAAAAATCCCCACTACTCTAAGCAGGGTTATAAAATTAGTTATAATAAAATTTAACCATTTTTTATCCATTCTTTAAATCCTCACTAAAACTTATTTATTTTTTATATTATCACACTTGTCAACATTTGTAAATTGTAATTCATAGGTCTTATTTTCATTTTCAATTGTAATATTAGTTATATTTTTTAAATCAGTTTTAACTACTACTTTATATCCATCTTTATTATAATTGATTTCTCTTGTACTTTCATTTTTAGTTATATTATATAGATATTCTTTTAAATTTTCAAAAATGATGTTAATATTTAAAAATGATTCATCGGTTTCATCATAAAGATTTTGTAATTCTTCCTTTTCATCTAAAACAACTTTATATGTTATATCTTTATCTTTTATATATTTTATAATTCCATCTTTTGTTTCTTTATATCCTATTTCTGTGTCATTTAATTTTTCTCCGGTATAAATAGTTGTGATATTTTCTTCGATCACTTTATACTCATAATTAAAACATCCATTTAATAAATTTTCTTGCATCGTTTCATATTTTTCAAAAGAAGCTATTTCTTCATTTTTTACTTCAGGATTATTGGCATTATTATTTTCTTGTCTTCCATTTATTGCAAATACTACGATTAATACTATGATAAATATCATCCATGCTGCAAATTTAATTGTGGCTTTTCCTTGTGTTGTTGACCAAAAACTATTATTATCCATTATTTACCTCCATATTCAAGTACTTATTTTTATCTATTCCATTTAAAAAACTATTTATTTCCATTAATTTCTTACCACTTGGTTTTACTTTCTTTAAATATATTATTCCATCTTTACATGTTATACCTAGACTTTTTTTATCTATTTCTTTGATAATACTAGTCTTTTCAATTTTCTTTTCAACAAATTGTGCTTCTAGTACTTTTATTTCTTGGTTATTAATTATTATATTTGCTAGTGGCCAAGGATTAAGTCCCTTAATTTTTCCAATTATTTTTTGGCCTTCTTCATTAAAATCTAGTCTTTCATCTTCCCTTTTAATCATCGGAGCCAGAGTGTAATTTTTTCCTTGTTTAATTCTATCATTGGTCTTATCAAATATTGTGGGTAAGACTTCAAGTAATAAGTCACGACCTAAAATTGATAATTTATCATGAAGGGTTCCAACATTATCACTTTCTAAAATTGGAATTTCTTTTATTTTAATAATATCTCCGGTATCCATTCCCTCATCCATATACATGATTGTTACACCAGTTACATCATCGTTATTAAATAAACACCATTGTATCGGAGCAGATCCACGATATTTTGGTAAGATTGATGCATGAACATTGATACATCCATACTTTGGCAATTCCAATACTTCTTTAGGAATTATTTGCCCATAGGCACAAGTAACAATCAAATCTATATCTATTTTTTTTAATTCTTCAAAGTCTTTTCTAATTCTTACTGGTTGGAATACAGCAATATTTTCTTCAAGAGCCAGCTTTTTTACTGGACTAAAACTAACATCTTTATTTTTACCTACAATTTTATCTGGTTGAGTTACAACCATTATAACGTTTGTATTTTCTATCAACATTTTTAAGATAGGCACTGAAAAATCAGGTGTCCCCATAAAAACTATATTTTTGTTTTTCATATTCATCATCTCTCTTACATTATATAATAAATTAGAAAAGAAGACAAGTTTTTACTTATCTTCTTCACAATTTACACAAATATTTTCTCCGTTTTTATCGACGATTAATTCACCACATTTTGGACAAATATCTCCGGTTGGTTTATACCATAATGCGTATTTACATTTTGGATAATTATTACATCCATAGAATATTTTGCCTTTTTTAGTCTTTCTTTCTACAATCATACCTTTATCGCACTTAGGACATTTGCAAACTTCAACAACTTCTTTTTTCTCTTTTTTAATATATTTACAAGTTGGATAATTGCTACATGCCACGAACTCACCAAATTTACCTTTACGAATTACTAGTGGGCTTCCACATTCAGGACAAACTTCTCCAGTTTCTTCTGGTCCCTTCTTTTCCATTTCATGAAAAGCTTTTTCTACTAATGGTTCAAATTCATCATAAAATTCATGTAATACTTTTTTATAATCCATTTTATCTTCAGCAATTTCATCTAAATCATGTTCCATATTAGCAGTATACTCAACATTTACAATACCACTGAAGAACTCTTGTAATTTATCAGTTGTTTCAATACCAATTTCTGTTGGTTCAAACTTTTTATCCTTTAATACTACATAGCCACGATCTTTAATTGTTCCAACAATAGTAGCATACGTTGATGGGCGTCCTATTCCTAAGCTTTCCATTTCTTTAATTAAACTACTTTCCGTATATCTTGGAGCAGGTTTAGTAAAGTGTTGAGTTTTTGTAATATCATCCGCAGTTATACAACCAGATTTATAATTTTTTAAATCTGGAAGTATTACATCCTCACTATCTTCATATTCACTATAGACTTTTAAATAACCATCAAATGTTAAAACACTACCCGTTGCTTTAAATGTATAGCCGTTATTTTCTAGAATGACTGTTGTTGCAAGAGTTTTAGCATCAGCCATTAAAGATGCAAGTGCTCTAGCATATATTAATTTATATAATTTATATTCATCATTTGATAAATAAGGTTTTACACTTTCTGGGGTCCTATTTATACTTGTTGGTCTAATCCCTTCATGAGCATCTTGAATATTTTCGCTTTTCTTTCCTTTTTTTACATATCCAATATAATTTTCTCCGAATTTGTCTTTAATATAGCCAAAAGTTTCTTTAACAAATGAATCACTTACTCGGATACTATCAGTACGCATATAAGTAATTAACCCAACTGTTTCATTACTTAAAGTTTTACCTTCATATAAATCTTGAGCTAATTTCATTGTTTTTGATGGAGCAAACCCTAATTTATTTGAGGCGGCTTGCTGTAAAGTACTTGTTTTAAATACTTCACGTGCACTCTTGTTTTTTTCTTTTTCCGTGACACTCTCTATTTTAAATGATTTAGAAAGCTTAGCTAATATTTCATCTGCTTCAACCTCGTTTGGTATTTCTACTTCTTTACCATGATACTTATCTAATGTTGCTTTAAATTCTTTAAAGTCAGCTTCAATAGTCCAATATTCGCGAGGTACAAAAGCTTGGATTTCTCTTTCTCGATCTACGATTAGTTTTAAAGCTACACTTTGAACACGACCTGCTGATTTACCACCAGTTTTTCTTTGCATTAATTTACTTAGTCTAAAGCCTATAATTCTATCTAAGAATCTTCTTGTTTCACCAGATCTTACTAAATTCATATCAATTTTACCAGGATTATTAATGGCATTTATAACAACATCTTTTGTTATTTCGTTAAATACAACCCTTTTATATTTTTCATCTGGTATTTTTATTTCATCATAAATATGCCAAGAAATTGTTTCTCCTTCACGGTCGGGGTCGGTTGCAAGATAAATTATATTAGCATCCTTCACATCTTTTTTTAAAGCCGTAACCTCTTTATTCTTTCCTTTAATTATTTGATAATTTGGTTCGAAATCATGTTCAACATCTATTCCTAAACCAAATTTACCCGTTGTAGCTAAATCTCTGATATGTCCTTTACTAGAAACTACTTTATAGTCACTACCTAGATATTTTTCAATAGTTTTACACTTAGCTGGAGATTCCACTATAACTAAATTTTTCATATCATTCCTCCTTTTGTTCATTTGCAGTCTTGTAAGAGTTTATTTTATTGTCTAAATAATTATAATAATTATTTCTTATTATTGTTTCACTCATTTGCATTCTGATAGTAACAATATTATTTATTCTAATTAACTCATCAGTAGAATATTCTTTATCAGTATAATATTTTACTGTGCCACTACCTGCATTATAAAAAACTTCATTATTTTTCCAAGAACCATCCGCAAATGTTACAACATTTAAATATTCATCACTAAAGACATCAGTTCCCATGTAGTACCTAGGATCATAATCTAAATTAAATAGATTTGCAATCGTTGGAGTTAAATTTATATAAGAACTGTATTTTTCCACAACTTCACTTTTAATTTGTGTATTATAGATAACCATCGGTGTTCTTTCAACTTCATAATCACCTAAATCATATGTTAGAACCTCAGATATATCTTTATTTTTTAAACCATATGGATAATGATCTCCGTATAGAACTATTACTGTATCATCTAATGTTCCAGATGCCTTTAGTCTATCAAGTAAAATACCTAAACTATTGTCAAAAGTTTTTAATTTGGACATATATCTTCGTAACTCCATTGAATAATCACTATCTTCAGTTATACTTAAGTACTTATCTCCTTCCACACTTGATTGATTATATGGTTGATGTGGAGATACTGTGGTAAGCCATAACATATATGGACTACTCGTATCACTTAAAGTAATATCCATTGCAACATTCATGAAATCTTCATCACTTGCCCAATTTTTATATTCGTTATAATATGGAATATTTAAATCGTTTACATTATAATATGCATCACTACCTAAGTTTTTATGAATAATACGTCTTACATAATATTGTTCAGTATAATCATGCATACTACTTGTTTTATAGCCAGCATTTTTAAATAAATTAAATATTGAAGTAAAATATTTATTATTACTATAAATGTTGGCTGTACAATTATTTTGAATCGTATATAGACTTGTCATACCACTAAATTCATTATTGCCCGTTGCACAACTATTTCTAGGACTATAATTATTTTTAAAACTGATTCCTTCACTATATAACTTATAAAAGTTTGGATATAAATCCTTATTTATAATTATTTCACCGACACTTTCCATCATTATTACTATAATATTTTTACCTTCAAGTATTCCAGTGTGATCATTATAGCTAGTTATCGTTCTATTTTTTATAAATTCATTAATATTATTTTTAGTTACATCAGTTTCATTTTTAATGATATCATCTAATATAGTATCATCAATTTCTCTTCTTTTATCTTCATCTGTTGTAGTATTATTACCTTCACTTATAGCAAATGTATCTTTTGTTGGTGCTTCGACCATCGTTGATTTAATATCAAGAAATCCAAAACCTAATACCCCAAACTGGTTTATAGTAATGCTAGGGACACTAGGATAAGCAAATAGATCTTTGTTGCTTACTGTTTGAAGTTTATTTTGCATGAAACTAGCATCTAATGTTTCATAATATAACAAACCACATAAAACTAGCAACAAAGTGCTTGTTATTGTTCTAATACCAGGTTCGAATACAATATTAGTTTTTAAAGGGAACTTTTTATCTATTTTCTTTTCAGTAAATTTATCCAAGAAAATATAATAAAGAATTAATAAAATAAATGGTATAAAAGCTAAATAATATGTTGGCTTAAAAGATGATAGAAAGTCTATAATATAATCTTTTACTGCACCAAGTTGACTTTTAGTATTAACTGATGCATAAACACCGATGAAATTATTAAAACCAATTTGAAAATATGTGTATGCACTTATAGCAAAGGAAAAGACAATTATTAATACTTTACTTACATTCTTGTTAAACCAAGAAAGAATATAGCTTAATAAAATGCTTACAAAATTTATACCTATAAATATTCTTAGTAAGGCAATATTTTTTAAAGTTATTCCACTTATTAATCGAAATGATATTTCAAGTAGCATAAAAAATATTAATAAAATTATATAATTTTTAATTAAATTATTCTTTAACAAGTTCTTCATTTTTTTCCTCCATCAAAATTTTTACTGGTTTATATGTCAACCTATAATTATCTAAAATTCCATATTTTTTTATATTTTCAAGATGCTTTTTTGTTGGGTAGCCTTTGTGACTTTTAAAGCCATATTCTGGATGTTTTTTATCAAGTTCGTACATCATTTTATCACGAGTTACTTTAGCTAAAACACTGGCCGCAGCAATACTTAGCGATAAAGCATCTCCGTGCACTATTGCTTTTGAGTTTTCAATAGGTAGAGGCATTGCATCTGATAATACATATTCTGGCTTAATATTTAATTTATCTATTGCCATTAACATTGCTTTTCTACTTGCTTCATATATATTTATCTCATCAATGGTTTTAGCATCTACGATTCCTATTCCATAACTTATGGCATCTTTTTTAATTATTTCATAAAACTTATCTCGTTTTTTTTCACTTAATTGCTTGGAATCATTTAATCCTTCCAGTTTATAATTTTTCGGCAGAATTACCGCTGAGGCTACAACTGGTCCACATAGTGGCCCACGCCCTGCTTCATCTGTGCCAGCTATTAAATTGATTCCTTTTTCATATAATTCTTTTTCATATTTTAATAAATCTACTTCTTCCATCTATCAAACGTTACTCCTTTTAGTGCACCACTCACTAAATCATTATACACCTTATTTGATATTTTTTCATAGTCTATTTCCCCATCTTTTTCAAAATAATTAAATTTTTTAGCCAAAGATGTAAATATTTCATTCGGGTCATCACTTATTTCAATATTATATTTTTCTTCTAACTTTTCTTTATAATAATTTTTAAAGAAAGTAATTATGTATCCTCCGATGTCTGTCATATTTAGAATTTCCATCTTTATGGTGGCAGTTGATGCTAGGCTTAAAGCTTCAGTATTATCTTCAATTTTGGGCCAAAGTATTCCTGGTGTATCTAATAATAAAAACCCTGAGTTTGTTTTAAGCCAATTTATTTGCTTTGTTACTCCAGGTTTATTTCCCGTGTTTGCAACTTTTTTACCAGCCAATTTATTTATAAGGGTACTTTTGCCAACATTAGGTATTCCTATTACCCCAATTTTAACTTCTTTACTTTTAAGACCTTTGTCTTTTCTTTTTTCTTGTATCGGTTTTACTATTTCATTTGTTAACTTTATTAATTTTTTATAATCATCATTATTTGTTAAATCTAATAATATTACTTTATAACCTTTTTCTTCATAATGCTTAATCCATTTATTAGTTTCTTCTAAATCACATAAATCCTTTTTTGTCATAACTAAAATTCGAGGTTTAGCCTCAAGTATATCATCCATCCCTTTTAATTTGGAAGATGATGGCATTCTAGCATCTACACATTCATAAATTATATCAATTAATTTAATTCTTTCTTTTATTTCTCTTTTAGCTTTTACCATATGACCGGGATACCAGTTAATCCCAGTAGATGATATAACTTTTTCTTCACTATTATTTTCTCTTTTTTCTTTTCTTTCTTTTCTTTTTTGATACATATTCATTTTAATCACTTCCATTTTCTATCATTCTTGTTTCATTTAAAAAATTGTCAAAATCCGATTTATATAATTTATCTTGTTTATCTTTAAATTTACCATACTCTTTATAAGCTAATTCTTTTGCTACACTTGCCGATATTTTCCCTGCGTTGTGTAATATTTCTTTACCATTAAATTGCAAAAATGCATTCAATTTTCCTACCCAATCTTTCATCATCCATAACTACACCTTTTATCATATATTCTTTTAATATTTTAGTAGCCCAAATTCTAAAGTTGGTTGCTTTTTTTGAATTTACTCTATATCCAACTGCAATAATCATATCAAGGTTATATATCTTTACAGGTTTTTTAGAATTATCAAGGTTGGTTTTTCCGACGGTGTTATTTTCATCAAGTTCACCACTATTTAATATATTATTAATATGTTCTGTTATTGTGCTTCTTCCTACGCCAAACAATTCTGCAATTAAATTTTGAGTAAGCCATATATCGTTATTTATTAACATTACACTAACCTTAACATCATTGTTTGAATCTCTATATATTAAAAAGTCATGATTAGTTATTTGTAAGTTTTTATTGTCCATATGTTATTCTCCTCGTATCATATTTATTTCCATTTATGAAACGTTCATCATTTAAAGCAAATCCTTTGGTCATATATTCTTTTAGTATTTTTGTTGCCCATATTCTAAATTCTGTTGCTTTTTTAGAATTAATTCTATAA
>ERZ773235.1820-NODE-1820-length-20257-cov-5.422483_pt1 | contig 20257 bp, 8 predicted proteins | sample MGYA00580522_ERZ773235 | MGnify/ENA primary metagenome ERZ773235 (study PRJEB29015, sample SAMEA2737797) | human gut metagenome | biome: human gut; feature: human-associated habitat; material: faeces | place: China | collected 2012 ...
TCAGTCACCTTCGGTGACAGCTCTCCCAGAGGGAGAGCCAAGGTCGCTTCGCTCCTCGGAATGACACGTCAGGGTGGTGCGGCAGTGGGAACAGTGCATTGCATCGAATTCGCAATACGTTTACCGCTTCGCGGACGGGAGCGGCATGCCGCTCCCCTACAGGTGCAATCGGAGCATGCCGCCTTACAGCATCTTCTTCAGATACTGGCCCGTGAAAGACGCCGGGCAATTGGCGATATCCTCCGGGGTGCCGGTGGCGACGATCGTGCCGCCTCCGTCTCCGCCCTCGGGGCCGAGGTCGATGATATGGTCGGCGCATTTGATGACGTCGAGGTTGTGCTCGATGACAAGCACGGTGTTTCCGGCGTCCACGAGCTTCTGCAGCACGTCGAGCAGCTTCTGCACGTCGTACATGTGCAGGCCCGTCGTCGGCTCGTCGAGGATATACATCGTGCGGCCCGTGGCGCGGCGCGCCAGCTCCGTTGCAAGCTTCACACGCTGGGCCTCGCCGCCGGAGAGCGTCGTGGAGCTCTGGCCGAGCTTCACATAGCCGAGGCCGACCTCCACGAGCGTTGCGACCTTGTCGCGGATGCGCGGCAGATTTTCAAAAAAGCCCAGCGCCTCGTCGGCCGTCATTTCCAGCACGTCCGCAATGGACTTGCCGCGGTAGCGCACCTCGAGCGTCTCGCGGTTGTAGCGCGCGCCGTGGCACACGTCGCACGGGACGTAGACGTCCGGCAGGAAGTGCATTTCGATCTTCACAAGGCCGTCGCCGCTGCAGGCCTCGCAGCGGCCGCCCTTGACGTTGAAGGAGAAGCGGCCGGGGCCGTAGCCGCGGGCCTTTGCGTCAGCCGTGGCGGCGAACAGGTCGCGGATGTCGGCAAACAGGCCCGTATAGGTCGCGGGGTTCGAGCGCGGCGTGCGGCCGATGGGGCTCTGGTCGATGACGATTGCCTTGTCGAGGTTCTCGATGCCCTCGAAGCGGTCGTGCCTGCCGGGGCGGACGCGCGCGCGGTTCAGCGCGGCCGAGAGCTTTTTGCTGATGATCTCGTTGACGAGTGACGACTTGCCCGAGCCGGACACGCCCGTCACGCACGTCAGCGTGCCGAGCGGGATGCTGACGTCCACATTGCGCAGGTTGTTCTCGCGGCAGCCGAACACGCGCAGGAAATTCCCGTTCCCCGCGCGCCGCTGCGCCGGGACGGCGATGCGCCGCTTACCGGAGAGATACTGGCCCGTGATGCTGTCGGGCGCGTTCATGATGTCCTGCAGCGTGCCCTGCGCCATGATCTGCCCGCCGTGCACGCCCGCGCCGGGGCCGACGTCCACGATATAGTCTGCCGCGCGGATCGTGTCCTCATCGTGCTCGACGACGATGAGCGTGTTGCCGAGGTCGCGCAGGCGGCGCAGCGTGTCGAGCAGCTTGTCGTTGTCGCGCTGGTGCAGGCCGATGCTCGGCTCGTCGAGGATATAGAGCACGCCCATCAGCGACGAGCCGATCTGTGTGGCAAGGCGGATGCGCTGAGCCTCGCCGCCGGAGAGCGTCGCGGCCGCGCGGGAGAGCGTCAGGTACCGCAGGCCCACGCTCTGCAGGAAGCCGAGGCGGGCGCGGATCTCGCGCAGGATCTGCTCGGCGATGACGGCCTGCGCGCCCTCGAGCCGCAGATCGTTCACGAATGCCAGCTCGCGGTCGACGGGCATGTCGCAGAATTCCGTGATGGACAGGCCGCCGACGGTCACGGCGCGGGAGATATCGGACAGGCGGCTGCCATGGCAGTGCGGGCAGGGGGAGGCGGACATCGTCTCCTCCAGCTCCTTGCGCATGGCCTCGGACTGCGTCTCGCGCACGCGGCGCTCGATGTTCGGAATGATGCCCTCAAACGCCTGCTCCAGCGTTCCGCGGCTGCTGCCGCGGTCGTAGTGCAGCGTGAGCTTTTCGCCGCGCGTGCCGTAGAGGATGACGTCCATGGCCTCCTTCGAGAGGCTGGAGATCGGCGCGTGCAGGTCGAAGTGATATTTCTGCGACAGGGCATCGAAGTACATCCGCGCGATGGAGTCGCTGCGGATATTGCCCCAGCCGCTGGCCTGGATGCCGCCGTCGTAGATGGAGAGGGACGGGTCCGGGATGATGATGGCGGGGTCGACCTTCAAAAGGAAGCCGAGGCCGCTGCACTCCGGGCATGCACCCATGGGATTGTTGAACGAGAACATGCGCGGCGAAAGCTCCGGCATGGAGATGCCGCACTCGTCGCAGGCGTAGTTGCGGGAGAACAGCGTCTCCTCCCCGGTGTCCGGCTGCTGGATGACGACGAGCCCGCCGCCGTGCTCCAGCGCGGTCTCGACGGAATCCGTCAGGCGGCGCGTCAGGTCGCCGCGCAGCACAAGGCGGTCGACCACCAGCTCGATGGTGTGCTTTTTGTTCTTCTCGAGCGTGATCTCCTCGCTCAGGTCATAGAGGATACCGTCCACGCGCACGCGGGAGAAGCCGCTCTTCCGCGCGTCTGCCAGCAGCTTGACGTGCTCGCCCTTCTTGCCGCGCACGACCGGGGCCAGCACCTGAAAGCGCGTGCCCTCCGGCAGGGCCAGCACCTTGTCGACGATCTGGTCGACGGTCTGGCGGCGGATCTCGCGGCCGCAGCGCGGGCAGTGCGGCGTTCCGGCGCGCGCCCACAGCAGGCGCAGGTAGTCGTAAATTTCCGTCACCGTGCCCACGGTCGAGCGTGGGTTGCGGGACGTCGTCTTCTGGTCGATGGAAATGGCGGGGGACAGGCCTTCGATCACGTCTACGTCGGGCTTGTCCATCTGGCCCAGGAACTGCCGCGCATAGGCCGAAAGCGAGTCGACATAGCGCCGCCGCCCCTCGGCATAGATCGTGTCGAACGCAAGCGACGATTTGCCGGAGCCGGAAAGCCCCGTGAATACGCACAGCGCGTCGCGTGGGATCTCCACATCCACATTTTTCAGGTTGTTTTCGCGCGCACCGCGCACGAGGATGGAATTTCGCATAGCTGCCTCCTGCCGATGATTTCTCTGAAGTCTTATTATACCACGCTGTCCGGATCGCAGCAACGAAAATTTATAAACAAATGTACGATTTTTCACCGACCGCCCGTGCCATTGTAGGGGAGGGGACAGCCGGGCCCGGCGCTGCACTAGCAGCCCGTACAAGCCACCGTTAAAATGGGGATGGCTCCCGATTTGTCATTGCGAGGAGGCGCAGCCGACGTGGCAATCTCACAGAACCCGGCCGAATCGCGAGAAAGCGATCGGCGAAAACGCAACTGCCTCTCCGAGATTGCACCCCAAGGGCACTTCCTCGCGCTTCGCGCTCAGGGCGCCACGTCAGGGAAGCGCGAGTTGCATCAGCGCTCTCCCCTACAACATCCTGTCGAAAAAATCAAAAATCGCCATCAATCCGGATTTTTCCGTTCCAATTTCTCCTTTTCGGTTGCTTTCGCAGAAAAAATCCGTTATGATGGAAGGTAGAATCTGCAATTGCATTTTTCACGGCCGTTTCTGCCGCTGCCCGGCGCTTTTTCCGGTGCATAACGCAGCCGCGTCCGGTTAAAACAAACGAAAAACAAGGGACACGGGCTTTCGCCCGGCCCCTACCGGCCTCTGCCTGCATGCCGGAGAGGAGGGCTTTTCTTGGAAGAAGATGATCTGTTATGGGTCCTGGGGGCCTTCCCCCAACCCGTTTTTCTGACGGACGGCGAGACCGTCCAATGGCGCAACGCCGCGGCGTCCGCCGTGCTCGATCCGGGCGCGTCCCTGCAGCCCATGCTGCAGGGAACGGCGTTCGGCCTGTGGTCGCGCAGGGGCACGCTGCGCCTGAGCCTGCCGTTCGGCGGGGCGCTGTGCGATTTTTCCGTCCGCGTGATGCAGCGGGGCCTGCTGTTTCTGGCCGACGCTCCGCACGAGCCGTCTGCGGCGGCCGGGGCGGCGCTCAAGGCCTCGGCCATTCTCCGCCGTCCGCTGCAGAATGTCATGACGGCGGCGCGCGAGCTGTTCGACCGCGTGGAGGACCTCGAGGAACCGGCCACCACGGCCGTCTCCTCCGAGCTGAACCGCGGGCTGTATCAGCTCCTGCGCCTGTGCGGCCAGCTCACCACGGGCGGCGAGCTGCTGGCCGGCACCTGCAAGCCGGAGCGGCACCGCGTGGACCTGACGGCCCTGCTGGACGGCATCGCGGACGATGTTGCCCCGCTGCTCGAGCGCGCCGGGCGGCGCTTTGTCTACCGCGGCCTGCCGGCCGCCGTCACCGCCGATGCGGATGCCCAGCTTGTGGAGCGCGCGGTGTATAACCTGCTGTCCAACGCGCTGGCCTTTACCCCGGCGGGCGGCGAGATCTGCCTGAGCCTTGAGCGGCGCGAGCAGTCGCTGCTCATCCGCGTGACGGATACGGGCGAGGGCTTCCCGGAGAGCGTGCTCGGCACGCTGTTCGACCGCTACAGCCTCATCCCCGTCGGCGACCCGCGCTGGGGCACCGGCTACGGCCTGCCCATGGTCCGCGAGATCGCCCGCCTGCACGGCGGCACGCTCATGGCGGCCAATGTCCCGACTGGCGGCGCGGACGTGATGTTCACGCTCTCGCTCGTGCGCCGGCCCGCAGCCGTCCGCACCGCACAGCAGCGCTTCGATTACCTCAGCGGCTACCGCCATGCCCTCGTCGAGCTGTCCGACAGCCTCTCCGCGTCGCTGTACGACCCCGCAACGGTGTCCTGATCAGCAGACTGCCGATGGCGCATTGCAGGGGAGCGGCACGCCGCTCCCGGCGCAGAGCTGCCGATTCCATAATGGCAGAGGCCAAAAGTCAGCCTGCATGGCGGTCCGTGACCGCCATGCAGGCTGGCAATATCTGCGATACGCATTCTGTGGCGTGAAGCTCTCAAGTTTGTCATTCCGAGGAGCGAAGCGACGTGGGAATCTCGCAGGACCCGGTCCGATAACAGGGGAACCCCGGCGAAAACGGAACTGCCTTCCCGAGATTGCACCCCAAGGGCACTTCCTCGCGCTTCGCGCTCAGGGCGCCACGTCGGCCTTTGGCCTCCTCGCAATGACAATTCGGGGGCGTTTGCCATTTTAACGGCAGCCTGTACTAGACGCAAGTGCGGCGCCGGGAGCGGCTGTCCGCTCCCCTACAATGGCGTGTGCGGTCGACGAGAGTGCACGGAAATTTGCCGTTGCGCCACGAGACGTCGAGGACGCCGTCCCCTACAACGCACGGCCGGCAGCCTTGGCAGGTTCTCCGCTTTCCGCTTGCCCCGTGCCTTTCTATCCTGTCAGATACAAATCAGATACAAAAATCGGACCGGCTCATTTGGGTGAGCCGGTCCGGTTTTTATGGCAATACCGCATAATTCAACAAGAGCATTCGGCGAGAGATTTTTTGCCGATACAAGGTTTGAAAAGTGCAGGAATACTTTGTGTATTTCAAACTTTTCGAACCGCAGAATCGGCGAAAAATATCCGGCGAAGGCCGAAGAGGAATTATGCGGTGTTGCCTTATATCACGGCGCTTCTTCATCGCCGCCGGTGGACTCGGTCGGGGCGTCCGTGGGCGGTTCCGTCGGCTCCGGCTCCGTGGGCTTTTCCGTCGGGCTTTCCGTCGGGCTTTCCGTCGGCTCCGTCGGCGCCTCCGTGGGGGGCTCCGTCTCCTCGACGAGCTTGGCGACCAGACGGTTGCGCCAGTCGTAGCTCGAGTGGTTGACCTTCTCCGTGGACAGCAGCTTGCCGTTCTTGTCGTACTTCATGCGGTAGGTATCGACCTCATAGCCGTCGTAGCCGACCTGGATGCGCTCGCCGTCCTTATAGTCCTTGTACTTGTCGTAGTTCTTCATGCCCTTGGAGATCTCGACCTCCTCGGTCTTGCTCTTGTGGGTCATCGCGGCCTTGTAGTCCAGCTCCACGGTGTAATCCTTCGTCTCCGTGCCCATGAAGCGCACGCGGACATAGCCGCCGGAGGCCTCCGCCAGAATGCGGATGGGATAGGTCGTGTTGTTGCGGAACTTATAGTCGAGGCTGCCCCAGTAGATCGTGGCGTCCATGCCCCAGGGAATATAGTCCGGCACATACTGGTGCTCCTGCCGCGCGATGACCTCGAGGTCGGATTTCAGCGTGCAGTAGTACAGCACGGACGCGACCTGGCAGACGCCGCCGCCGAGCTGCTGGACGGTCTCGCCGCCGACATACACGCCGCCCTCCTTGTAGCCCTTGGCCGCCGTGCGCTCGCCGACGACACCGTTGAACGAGAACGTCTCGCCGGGCTTGAGCACATAGCCGTTGATGGCCAGGCAGGCCAGACGCAGGTTCTCACTTCGGCCGATGAGACCGGCGTTGTACGGGCTGTCATAGCTGGCAAGCTCATCGTGGAACAGCTTCTCCTGCAGGGATTCCTTCGTGTACTGCGGCTTGATGACGTCGAGCGTCAGCGTGACCTCGCCGCCGGGGCCTGCCTTCTCCAGTTCGTCCATGGCCTTTTTGATGTCGAAGCCGTAGCCGTCCGAGCCGTCGGTCACTTCATAGGTGTCCTCGTTGCACACGGCGTTCACCGGCGCAACATAATACTTGTGGTACAGGGCGTCGAGGTCAAAGGCCTCCGGCAGGTCCTCCTCCACCACATACTGCATCTCGAAATTCGCGTCGGCATAGGCGGTGAGCACGGCCTTGTACAGCTCGTCCGTGTTGATCTCGCGGCCCGCGCTGCCGAGCTTGACCGTCAGGGTCTTGAGCTCGCGCTCCTCGCCCTCGTCGTCCGTCACGGTCGTCGTGCCCTCGGTGACGGAGGGCTCCGTCTTTTCGCTCACGGCGTCCTTGGCATATTCGTCCAGCATCGTGCGGACGTAGTTTTCATCGAGCGTGAGGAAATCGGCGACGTTCAGATCGGTGCGCTCCGTCAGCGCGTTCTTCTTCACGCGGGAGAACAGGCCGCCGCCGCGGCCGTAGGCATAGGCAGCCTCCACGGCCTTGTCGAGGTCGAGGCGGACCGCCGTGTCCGACGGCGTCAGGCACAGCTTTGTCAGCAGCGTCATCGGCTTGCCGTCCTCGTCGCGCGGGGTGTTCGGGTCCTCGGTCGGCTCCTCCGTCGGGGCCTCGGTCGGCGCTTCCGTCACCGGCTCCGTCTCCGAAGGCGCGGTCTCGGTCGGCTCCGTCGCCTCGGTCTGCGCGGAGGCATCGAGCGGCTTGCCGAAAATGTCGACGAGCGGGATCTGCGCCGGGTCATATGTCGAGGTGAACGTGTCATAGGGGCGCGTGTAGAGCGCGACGTTCATATTTTCCTTCCCATAGACGCTCACGCCCTTTTCGAGCGCGGCGCGCGCCTCCTCCTTCGTCATGCCGCTGAGATCGACGCCCGCGACATAGAGGTTGTTGACGATCCTGCCGTCGTCGCGCAGGAACATATAGCCCACGCCGCAGCCGACGAGCACGACGGCTGCAGCCAGCAGCGCGACGATCAGGCCGAGGCGGGACTGCTTTTTCTGCTTTTTCTTTTTCGGCGCACGCTGCGGCTCGGCATAGGACTGAGCCTGCGTCGGGCGTTTGCCTTTTTCAAATTTACCCATTTAAATCTCCTTCTCCGGTGGTTCTACGGCAGAATGCCGCCTATTCTCCAGACGGCATCCGCCGCCGTTTGTTCCTATCCTATTATACCGGCAAGCCGCCAAAATGCAACAACGTTTTGCCAACAAAAGCGTTACAATTGTGAACTTTATGTAAACCTCCCGAACAGGATCATGGCGGCTGCCCCCCGAAGTGCCGCTGCGAGGCCGCGGAAAGTGGTATCATAAACGGACACTGACTTTCGGCTAAGCAGGGCCTTGAGAGTCTAAACAGCCCCACAGAAACACTTCTGTGGGGCTGCTTTTGCACTTTGGTTTTTTGTCAAGCCCTGGGGCTTGCGCCGTGCTCACCGCGGGGCAATACGCCCCCGGTAAGCACGCCGTTTCGGATAGAAATCAGTGAATGCTCTGGCAGTATCTGGCGACCACTGCCGCAAGCTGGGCACGGGTGGCCGTAGCCATGGGCTCCAGCTTGCCCGTTTCTGTGCCGAGAATGAGGCCGTTGGCAACAGCCCACTGCATGGATTCCACAGCATAGGAGGAGACACGATCTCTGTCAGAGAAGCTGCTCAGGTCTTCGGACACCTTTTCATAGGCGCCGGTCACCTTGGCATACCGAGCGAGGAAGGAAACCATCTGCTCGCGCGTCACGCAGTCGTCAGGCGCAAAGGTATCCGCGCTGACACCGGTGGTGATGCCGTTCTGGTAAGCCCAACGCAGGGCGCTGCCGTACCAGCTCTCCAGATTCACGTCGGTGAAGGGCAGGGCCTTGGAATCATCCACAGCAGGTTCTCCCGCAATGCGATAGAGCAGCGTCACCATCTGGGCACGGGTCGCGGTCTCATCGGGGCGGAAGGTGCCGTCGCCGTAGCCCTGCATAATGCCCTTAGACAACACATAGTCCACGGACTCATGGTACCAAGCCGTTGTGCTGAGATCCCGGAATTCCTTCGACGGGCACGGATCATCACGGTTGCTGCTTGCCGTCAGATGCTCCACCTCATCGATCCGCTGTTCATTGCGCTCTGTCTTTTGGACCGTGAACCGAGGATCGGCGTCCTTGCCGGCATTCGTCTTGGTGAACGTCAGCTCTGCGACTTGTTCTCCGGCAGGCATGCTGTCCACGGAAACATAACCAAGCGTTACCTTTCCGGCTTCAGCCTTGTAGGAGAAATACTGCGCGTTTCCAATGACATCCTTCAGCTCCCAGCCGGCAGCATCGTAGCTGACGCTCATAAGCCCGTTCGTGGTGGGGGCCGTTCCTCCCGGCACCAGCTTCAGGGTGACCGTGTTCTGATCCTCCGAGGTAATGATCTCCGAGGATGCAGGCTGTTCGCCCGCGATGTCAGCCGCCGGTTTCGCCGATGCGGTTTTTTCTGCTGCTGTATTAAGCGCACCATAAGACGCGGCCGCTTCTTCAACCGCAGCAGAATTGAGCATGTCTGTCAAATCCTGAGACTGTACCGTGTGGGAGCCAAGCGGCAGATTGCTTACGATCTGCTCCAGCTCCGTCTGGTTGGCCTCATGATTGTCGATCTTCAGGATCGTTGCCGGATATACATTCTCGCCGAAGCTGGCCAGCTTTTCGCCGGTCCAGAAGTTCTTGGCGGAATCGTATGTCAGACGGTAGAGCTCATTGGCCTTGCCGGTAAAGTAGGACAAATACAATGCCAGCTGTCCATTGACCGTCGTGGGAACCATAGAGCACAGCGGCGTGCCGTTATTGTCGCCCATGAAGTACATTTTAAATGCACTGGTCAGGTTAGACTTTGCGATCTCGTATTTGCCTGTCGTGCTGCTGTAGTCGATCCCGTCATAAATCTGGAAGGTCCACACGTTGCCGCGGTTATCCAGCAGCAGCAGCACCTCCGCATCCGTTTCCGCAGTGCCGTCCTGGTCCAGATCAAGCTTTGTCTTGCCGAGCGAGGTCATCGCCGTAAACTTATCGGCTCCGTTTCCGTAAAGCAGGAAATCCATGAACAGCATGAAGCCGTCCGTGCGAATGCTGCCCAGTTCCGCAGGCTTGTTGAGCATAAAGTTATAGATACTGTAGCAGGCCGGTACGTCGCCCTTGGTAAACAGCTCGCTGTATTCCAGATCAAACAGCGGCACATTAAAGTTACCGCCCGCAACGGCATCATAGTCCGCCAGAACCTTGCCGCTCTCCATGTCGACCTGATGGAGCTTCCGTTCATTTCCGTCAACCACAATGACATTGTTGCGATCCGTGTCATATGCGGTAGAGGTAATGCCATCGACCTCCATCACAGCCCCCGGCGTCCATGTAGTATCATTTTCCATATCCCACGTATAGAACTGGGAGGTGGAGGAGCCATCCATCAGCGCGCCGGTCAGCGTAACCTTCAAAACCTCAACGGTAACCGTGCAGGCTGCGCTCTTGGTGGGATCCTTTACAGAGGTTGCCGTGATCGTGGCAGTGCCATCGCCAATACCGGTAACCGTACCGTCTTCGTCCACGGTAGCCACATTCGTATTGTCGCTGGTCCAGGTCACCGTATCGGGATGGATGCCGAAAGGCGTAACTTCCGCCTCCAGCGTCGCCGTGCCGCCCTTGAAAAGCTTCAGCGTGCTGCGATTCAAGGAAACCGCAACAGGATCATTCAGCTCAGACTTGTTCAGATTGATCTTGTAGGTACTGCAGTTGTTTGCGTAGTCATATACCTGCAGCAGCAGATGTGCTGCATTTGCTGTTCCGTTTGCATCCAACGACATGGTAACAGCCTCGCCGCGGCTTGCTCCCTTCGGAGAACCGCCCGTCCTCGCAAGGATTTTCCCGGTCGAGTAATCGTACAGCACCGCTGCTGCAACATATCTGTTGTCGGAGGCCGTAACGGTCATGACCCGTCCGTCGTTGATCAGGTCTTCGGAAAGCGTAATGTCGGTCAGCGTAGGAGCAGTCTTGTCAACAAACATCGTATAGGTCTGACTTGCTCCCTCACCAAGCGCATCCCAATCCGTCGAAAGCGTCGAGCCGCTGTAATCCACATAATACTCCGGCGCCATGGTAAGCTTCACAGTCAGCTTTTCGCCTTCCGCGGCATCCGGCGCACAATCCACGGACAAGCCGCTCTGCACCTGCATCCACGTCTTCTGGTTCGAGAAATAGTAGGCGCCAATGATCGGAGCCTGAGTCTCCTTGTTGAGATATACCGTACCGTCCTCGCCGGTCACAGTGATCCGGCCATTGGCCGCATTTCGGATCAGGCTGAAATAAATATCAGAGATCTTTGCGGTATCCGGGTTGATGGAGTAACGATCTGCATCGTAGAATCCGTCGTCTACATACAGGTTTCCGCCAAGGGAATAGGAGTCATCCACGCCTTTGTATTTTATGGTCAGCGACTGGAGCTGCGCTGCCTGCTGAATTGCAGCGAGCATGTAGGGAGGACGGGTCTCCATGCCGTAGTGATACTGAATAAAGCTGCCGACATCAAACATGGAGGCATCGGTCCAATTTCCGTAGTAGCCCAGCACCGGGATAGAATGGCTGGTCCCTTCGACACCCTCTTTACTGCTTACCTCGTTGGCAAATACATAACCCTCGACATAAGCGCCTGCACCGCCGTTCTTTTCGTCGTAGCTGTCCAGACCAAGAACCTTTGCACGAATCGTGACGTGAATCTTTCCGTTTGCAGGCACCGTCACGGCAGCGTTGCTCAAGCGGGAGAAGAACAGGTAAGCATCATAGGTATCGATGTCTCCGTCCTTATCCAGATCCGCACAGCTCTTGCCGCTGATCTCGGTCCGCACGCCGGTCACATAGTCCAGCAGCGCCTGACCGTCGTCCGCGGTTACCTTGCCGCTTCCGTCAAAGTCGCAGCCGTCCAGCTCCGCAGGCATTTCCGGCTTCAGCGTTTTCCCATCCACGTCCCAGACAACGTCCGCGGCTAATGCGGCAGTCTTTTTGTCCGAGAAATTCATGACTTGCCCGTTCCCGTTATTGAGCTCGCCCTGAAGTGCCGCCTGCGTAAAGAAATCAGCGCTTAAGGTAAACGTGCTGTCCGTATTCTCCAGATTGTACAGCGTGAAGCCAAAGGAATACTCACCGGTGCGCTGGGGATCGTCTCCCAGCTCGGCTTTGATCTTTCCGTCTGCATACGAATCTGTTGCATCCTGATCCATCATCAAATAGCTTCCGCTATTTACAGCCGCGCCGATATTTGCAAGGCCTGCACCCTGCTGCAGAACAGAGTAGTAACCCTCCAGTGTCTTCCCCTGCTCATCAACACCCTGCTTCTCAACGATCGGCTGAGCAGTTGACATCAGCAGGCTTTGGGCCAGCGTACGCACAGCCAGTCCCGTCTTTTCGGCCAGATCGTTCTGCTTAATGTACTCAGCGACCAGCGCCGCCATTCCGGCTACCTGCGGAGAAGCCATAGAGGTACCGGACATATTCTGATACTCTCCGCCGTCCTTCAGGGAGTAGATCCGGCCGCCGGGCGCCGTGATCTCCGGCTTCATCGTCAGGGCGCCGGGAATGCCCCAGCTGGAGAAGCTGCTCATCGTATAGTAGTCTTCTCCCAGATCCCAGGACTCGCGCTCGGAGCTCACAAACATCTCGCCGCTATAATACAGAACACTGCCATCCTGGCTCGTCACCTTCGTGGAGCTTTCACGCAGGAACGCGCCATCCGTCTGAGAAATAGAGACGCAGGGCTCCGTTTTTTTATAATCGGTCAGATCCATATAATTGGAGCCCGGCTGATTATTGACGATAATGGTCGCAATTGCGCCATTGGCAACCGCGGCTTCTGCCTTCTCGTAAAATGCGGTATCGCCTCGATTGCAAATTGCAATTTTTCCTGCCAGGACATCCTTGACTGCTGCAAACTCTTCCGCGGTACCGATCTTGTCCAGATAAATATACTCATGGCTTCCGCCGATGGTATAGATCGGTTTGTTCTGATAGCTTTTTCCGTGTAGGTCATGTTATGACCTTTAACCTTCAGATAATTGTCTGTAACGCCCGCGTTATCGACGGAGGCTACACACAGCGAGTTAACATAGGAGCCGGGGCTGCCGTTTGTAGCCCAGTTCACACTGCCCGCATAGGGAAGGCCAAACGCAGTTTGGTCAAACCAGCTGCCGGAATTACCTGCAGAAATTGTGACAACCATGCCGCTGCCAACGATTTCATCAAGAATATGACGGTATTTCTCTTCCGTATACTCGGAGTAGCCCGGGAAGCTTCCGCCCAGAGAGAGGTTCGCTGCGTCCGCGCCCAGCACCATGGCGTCTTCAATCGCGACCATGTAGTCTGAATCATAGGCGCCGCCGCGCTTGCCGAAGACTTTCATCGTCAGGATCTGCGCATCGGGCGCCACGCCCTGCGTCATGACGGAGTCCAACGCTGCGACATAGTTTCCGGCTTCGTCCTTAACAAAACGGTTTCCCGCTGCGATACCGGTCACGTGCGAGCCATGATCGCCCTGCGTATCATTATCATGCGTGATATCCGTGTCCGCATCCACATAGTTAAAGCCAAACGGGATCTTCTCGTTGACATAAAAATCTGCTGCGGTCAGTCCGGCCTTGCGAGTATATGCATTTAGCTGATTCAGCACCTCATCGGTCAAGTCAGCCTCCGTCATGATCGTCGCATTACTCCCCTGCAAGGCATATTTCAGCGCATCCGGATCCAGAGAGGGATGATCCACATCGGCGCCCGTGTCGATAATTGCGATCCGGCTTCCTGCGCCGGTATAGCCTGCCGCCCACGCAGCGCTGGAGCCGATCATCTTATCGGAGGTGGCCATATTGGGATCCGCCGTCTCCTCCTGCTTCACCACGCAGGGCTCATACCGGTTCTCAAGAATGACCTCCTGCACACCGGCAACTTCCTTGATTTTCTCGATCTGCCCATATTGGACATTTGCAGAAATGATATTGGCTGCCAATGTCAAATTCCAAACAACATCCAGCGTTGCACCATTCAGTGCCTGCTTGGAGATGGCGGCAGCCATGCTGTCCTGCTGCTTCTCCAGCTTCCGCCGATATTGCATGGCGCTGCGATCAGCAGCTGCAATCTCATCAGAGGTAAAGCCCTTTTCCAGTGTAGAGGCGTCCTTTAGAATAATGGAGACACGAACCATATCGGTGTCTTCGTGTTCTACCGTCTTTTCCACTACGCCGGTATTCGCCTGAATGGGGGACTCTACCTGAACAGAGCTGCTGTCTATTTCCTCCCAAGTCAGCCCATTGCTGCCTGATTTCGAGACGCCTGTTTCCTCAATTGCCAGAGATGGCGCAGCTAAACTAACAGCTAACACCACGGCCAGCAATGCAGCCACAATGCGTTTTCTTAAGTGTGTGCTTTTCATAAACCTGCCTTCTTTCTTTATTTTGGTATGTCCACAAGCCGGGCATGCGGCCGCTTCTACACCAATGGCGTTCTATATATATTATCACAAACATCCGGTATATGCAATTAAAAATACACATACAGAGATGCCGTGCAGTTCTAAATATCGGCCGGAAACATGTCTGATTTTTTCCATTATTTACAAATTCTGGAAATATTCAATCGTTACTGCAGAAACGCCGGCACCGGCCGGCAAGGCTTGCCGTCATGATAAAAATCCGAAAAGCTGCCGTTCCAGCTCCTCATATCATAAGAGCTTTTTGCTTCTCCCGGTGATGTTATTTGCCTTTGCCACGCCGGACAGACTGTTTTGTTCCATGCTTCGTGATCAGTCCGTGGTATTCGATGCGCCTTTTTTATTCGATTTTGTTTGTTCCGACAAGAGAATACGGTCATTGTCCAGGGCCTTGCCAGCACCGCTTTTGAACTTAGCCAGCAGGTCCTCCACGGTCATGCCCGCCCGTTCCGCTCCGGCAACATCCAGAATGATATGGCCTCTGTCCATCATCAATGTGCGGTTGCCAAGCTCCAGGGCCTGGTGCATATTGTGGGTGACCATGAGGGTGGTGATACGGTTCTCCGAGACGGTCTGACGGGTGATTTCCAGCACCTTTTCTGCCGTGGCGGGGTCCAGAGCAGCGGTATGCTCATCCAGCAGCAGGAGCTTCGGCGGCTTGAAGGTGGCCATCACCAGCGTCAGCGCCTGACGCTGGCCGCCGGAAAGCAGCCCCACGGGCTGCTTCATCCGGTCCTCCAGGCCCATGTCCAGCTGAGCCAGCTTTTCCCGGAAGGCGGCTTTTTCCGCCCGGGTCACATGGCTGAGCCAGCCGCCGGAGGCCGCCGCCAGAGAGAGGTTTTCCTCAATGGTCATGTGGGGGGCGCTGCCGCGCATAGGATCCTGGAACAGACGGCCGATTTGGTGGGAGCGCTGATATTCCGGCAGGAAGGTGATATTTCTTCCGTCCAGATAAATGCTGCCGCTGTCGGGGAAAAAGCTGCCGCTGATGGCGTTAAGGAGGGTGGATTTGCCTGCGCCGTTGGAGCCGATGATGGTGACGAAATCTCCTGGGAGCAGGTGCAGGCTCAGGCCCTGCAGGGCTGCCTTTTCATGGATGGTGCCGGGGTTGAAGGTCTTGGATATTTTTTCAATCTTCAGCATGAAGACGGGCCTCCTTTCGCGCAGCCATGCGGCGGCGCAGCATGGGCAGCTGCTTTTTGAAATAGGGGGTGGCGATGGCCAGCACCACGATCACCGAGGACACCAGCTTCAGCATGAAGGCGGGCATATCCAGCCGCAGGGCGATGGTATACACCATGCGGAAGGCAAAGGCGCCCACCACCATGCCGACGGCCCGCTTGAGAATGCTGCCCTTGCCCAGCAGCACCTGACCCATGAGCAGGGAGGCCAGGGCGATGGTCACCATGCCGGTGCCGATGTCGATGCTGACGGATTTTTGACTTTGGGCCAGCAGGCAGCCGGACAGCCCCGTGAAGGCATTGGCTACGCACAGGCCTACGATGGTGGTAAAGGTGGGATTGATAGAGGAGGAGCGGACCATGTCGGGATTGTCGCCGGTGGCGCGGATAGCCAGACCCAGGCGGGTGTGCAGAAACAGGGCCAAAAAAACGATCACGGCAATCACGGCGATGGCCGCCACAAGCAGCTTATACTGCTCAGCCAGGAAGGTGCCCTGCAGCAGAGCCCGGGCCTTGGTGAATACGGTCTCGGTTTTGTTCATATTCAGCAGGGAGGAGCCGCCCATGACGGCGATATTGACGGAGTAGAGCCCGGTGTTGACGATGATGCCCGCAAGGAGGCTGTCAATGCCCATTTTCGTTTGCAGCAGGGCGGTGATAAAGCCGGAGAGGACTCCGGCGGCCATGGCGGCCAGGAGGGCCAGATAGGGATGCCCGGCAATGGCTACCATAGCACCCACAGCCGCACCCAGAGTGAAGCAGCCGTCGGTGGAAAGGTCGCATACATTGAGCATGGAGTAGCTCAAAAACAGTGCCAGCACGGTCAGCGAGCAGATGAGGCCCAGCTCCAGGGCGGTTTGGACCAGAGAAAAAATGTTCATGAGAGACTTCTCCTTTCATGCGCAATGGGTTTGTTTCCCGAGTGGGCGGTGCGAGGGTCATCAGCGGGGGCCCGCTGATGGATGCTTGATTTCTTATTCATTCAAATCGTCGAAGCTCTCGGCGGTGACGATGGACTGGACCTTGGTGCACAGAGGGGCGAAGGTCTCGGCCAGCTCGTCATAGTTCAGGCCCAGCTCCCTGCAGATGTCGGTGTTGATGGTGGCGGTGCCATTGTCGAAGGTCAGCACGGGGGTGGCGGAGGGCTTGCTGCCGTCCAGGAGAATGCCGGAGACCATGTTGGCGGTTTCCACGCCCAGGTTGGCATAGTCCACGCCGTAGCCCAGGAACGCACCGTTCAGGGCGAAGGAGTCAGCGCCGGTGTAGTGGGGGATGCCGGCCTTGGCCAGAGCCTCGTAAATGGCCAGCTCTGCGGTCATCACGGTGTTGTCGGTGGGGGTGAACACGGCGTCGGCCTTGTCGGCCACGATGCTGCTGACGGCCAGACTGATCTCGTCGGTGGTGGTGCCGTTATACTCCTTGTAGGACACGCCCCTCTTGTCCAGGTACGCCTTGGCATTCTTGATGGGAGCGGCAGAGGAGTCCTGCCCCAGGTCATACAGCAGGGCGATGCTCTTGGCGTCAGGGTCGGCGGCGAAGATCAGGTCCAGAATGGCATCGGTGTCCAGATAGTCGGAGGTGCCGGTGATGTTGGCGCCGGGGGCCTCCAGACTTTCCACCAGACCCGCACCCACAGGGTCGGACACGGCGGCAAAGACCACGGGAATGTCAGTGCCCTCGGTGGCGGCCTGCATGGCCACGGCCACGGGAGTGGCTACGCCGATCATCAGGTCCACCTTGTCGGCCATGAAGTTGGCGATGATCTGATTCAGCACGGCGGAATCGGTGTTGCAGTTATCATAGCTGATCTCGAAGGTGACGCCCTTCTCCTGGCCGATGGCCTTGAGCCGGGACTCGATGTTGTCCACGATCTGGTTCAGGGATGCATCGTCCGCATAGCTGCAGATGCCGACCTGATAGGATGCGGCACCGGAGGAGCCGGTGGAATTGTCATCGCTTTTTTTGCCGCAGGCGAAGAGAGACAGGGCCAGCAGGGCGGCCAGGGCCAGAGTCAGCACACGGCTCAGCATGTTCTTTTTCATTTTTGTTTTCCTCCAAAATTTTATATGGGTATTTTGGGCGGCGGATGGAGGGACCGGTGCCGGCGGCCTGGATTTTAAAAACAAAAAAGGCTTCTGCCCCACATGGGACAAAAGCCTTTGCTTCTGCGATACCACCCAAATTGACATCTTGCGATGTCCACTCGCTTTTACGCACCATCATGCGTACCCCACGGATAACGGGAGGGTTCCCGTCGGACCCTACTTGGGAAAATTTCCCGTTCAAGCCGCCCTCGGAAGGCCATTCACACCGCTGCGCACCGCTCCGATCTCACCGCCCGAAGCTCTCTTGGGATGCCCTGTGCTGTGCTACTCTTCTTCCTCACAGGTTTGTCGTTTGAAATTAAGTGCATTATAATCATATTTTTTGCCTTTGTCAAGAGGGGAAGGCGAAGAATTTTTTGAGAAAATCTTCGGGGCGGTAAGCGAGAAAATGTCATGTACAGTGCAGCAATATGGTGAGCATATCTGCAAAAACAATGTATACAGCATCCTGCGTCGGTACGGCTGCATCAGCATTGAGGAGTCCCGGAGGTGCAGGGCGCTCACGCGGTCCGGGAAGGATGCCTGCAACGACATGTGGCAGGCGGATCTCAAGGGCGGGTTCCGGAGGGAGGACGGCAATTCCTGCTGTCCACTCACCATTCCGGACGATCGAGGCACGTTATGATTCATCGAGCTATCGCAAGGCTGTGAATTGTGTCCCATGTCCGTACACCGCTGTATACCATATTGCTCTTGCCGCTGCAAAGCGTGCAGCTCCTACTCTCCCTGATAGGTCTTTACGAACCTTTCCGCGGCCTGCAGGGGATCCTCCTTCGCGGTCAGCTGGAGCGTGATGGCAGGCTCTTCGCTCTTCGGCTCGACGAACATGCGCTTCTGATACTGCCCGGCCACGCGGGAGACGACGGCAAAGTCGAACTGCGCCAGCCGGAAGCGGAGCGTGCGGCCCTTCTGGGCGATGTCGCGGATGCCGGCGGCGCTGGCGCGGGCGCGCAGCAGCGCAATGGCGATGAGGTTCATGACGCCCCTGGGCGGGTCGCCGTAGCGGTCGACGATCTCGTCGAGCAGCTCGTCGGCATCGCTCTGCGAGCGGATGCCCGCCATGCGGCGGTAGAGGTCCATGCGCTGCTCGCCCGAGGTCACATAGGCCTTGTCGATGTTCGCCGTGACGTCGAGGTCGGCCGTGCAGGCGCTCTCCTCCGGCGACGGCTCGCCGCGCTCCTCGAGCACGGCCTCCTCGAGCAGCTTGAGGTAGAGGTCATAGCCGACGGAGATCATGTGGCCGGACTGTGCCGCGCCGAGCAGGTTGCCCGCGCCGCGAATTTCGAGGTCGCGCATGGCGATCTTGAAGCCGGAGCCGAACTCCGCATAGTCGCGGATGGCGTTCAGGCGCTTTTCGGCGATCTCCGTGAGGACCTTGCCGCGGCGGAACGTCAGGTAGGCATAGGCATGGCGGCTGCTGCGGCCGACGCGCCCGCGGATCTGATGCAGCTGGGCAAGGCCGAGCTTATCGGCGTCCTCAATGATCAAGGTATTGACATTCGGAATGTCGATGCCCGTTTCGATGATGGTCGTGCAGACGAGGATCTGCACCTCGCCCTCATCCATGCGCTGCATGACGTCGCTGAGCTCCTCCTCGCTCATTTTGCCGTGGGCGACGGCGATCTCGGCGTCCGGCAGGGCGCGCTTGATGCGCGCGGCGCACTGCTCGATGCTCTCGACGCGGTTGTGCAGATAATACACCTGACCGCCGCGCTCGATCTCGCGCCGCATGGCGTCGATCAGCACCGGCTCGGCATATTCCAGCACGAAGGTCTGCACGGGGTAGCGGTCGTGCGGCGGCTCCTCAATGGTGGACATGTCGCGCAGGCCGGACAGGGCCATGTTGAGCGTGCGCGGGATGGGCGTGGCCGAGAGCGTGAGCACGTCGACGCCGCGGGCCAGCTCCTTGAGCTTTTCCTTATGCGTCACGCCGAAGCGCTGCTCCTCGTCCACGATGAGAAGGCCGAGGTCGTGGAACTCCACGTCCTTCTGCAGCAGCTTGTGCGTGCCGACCACGAGGTCGAGCGTGCCCGTGCGCAGATCGGACAGGACCTTGCGCTGCTGCTGCGGGGTGGAAAAGCGCGAAAGCGCGCCGATGTTCACGGGGAAGCCGCGGAAGCGGTTGAGGGCCGTCGTGTAGTGCTGCTGCGCCAGCACGGTCGTCGGCACGAGGATGGCGACCTGCTTTCCGTCGAGCACGGCCTTCATGGCCGCGCGCAGCGCGACCTCGGTCTTGCCGAAGCCGACGTCGCCGCACAGCAGGCGGTCCATGGGCTGCGGCGACTCCATGTCCGCCTTGATCTCCTCGATGCAGCGCAGCTGATCGTCCGTCTCGGCGTAGGGGAAGTTGTCCTCGAACTCCGCCTGCCACGGCGTGTCGGCCGCGAAGGCGTAGCCCATGCGGCGCTTGCGCTCGGCATAGAGCTGGATGAGCCCGGCGGCAAGGTCCTTGGCCGCAGATTTTGCGCGGGCCTTTGTCTTCTGCCACTGGTCACCGCTGAGCTTGTTGAGCTTGACGACCGTGTCCTCGCCGCCGCCAATGTATTTGGAGATGAGATCAAGCTGCGTCGCCGGGACATACAGCGTGTCCGTGCCCTGATAGGCGATCTTGACATAGTCCTTGACAATGCCGTCGACGCGGATCTGCTCCATGCCGACATAGCGGCCGATGCCGTGGTACTCATGCACGATGAGGTCGCCAGGCGAAAGGTCCGTAAACGAGCTGAGTTTCTGCCGGTTGGTCGCTTTTTGATGCTTTTTGCGCGGTTTCTGAGCGGCCTGCGCCAGCAGCTGGCCTTCCGTCAGGATGGCAAAGCGCAGGTCGGGGTATTCCATGCCGAACGGAAGCGCGCCGTCCGTCAGCAGGATCTGCCCCGGTGCGGGGAGCTTTGTCAGCGGGAAGGCGAGGAAGGCGGAAAGATGCTTCTCCCGCAGCTGCTGGGCGAGGATCTCACCGCGGCGGCGGTTGCCGCACAGCACAAGGGAGGCATAGTCATTTTTCTGATAGAACGCGA
>ERZ773235.1828-NODE-1828-length-20193-cov-11.335187_pt1 | contig 20193 bp, 25 predicted proteins | sample MGYA00580522_ERZ773235 | MGnify/ENA primary metagenome ERZ773235 (study PRJEB29015, sample SAMEA2737797) | human gut metagenome | biome: human gut; feature: human-associated habitat; material: faeces | place: China | collected 2012 ...
GAATACCCGGAAAAGTCGAAATAGATGTGCAGCATATATGCCGCGGCGTACAGCCAATAAAACAGCACGGTTTTCTCGCCGTACGCCTTGAATTCGGATACAAGAAGTGCCGCCGAATTTGCAAGAAGTATCTTCTTTGCAAATCCGACGGAAAAACGCGTGATTCCCTCCGCCGCATCGGCAAGCGTGGTTTTCCGGTTTTTCAGGCTTCCGGCAATGTCTGAGTAGCGGACAATGGGCCCGGCTATCAGTTGAGGAAACATCGCAACATACATGGCAAGATCAACAAAATTGCGCTGTGCCGGCACGTCGCCGCGATAAACATCTATGACATAGCTCAGGATCTGGAATGTATAAAAGCTGATACCTACCGGCAGAGCCACCTTCAGAAGCGGGATGGAAAGACCTGTTACCGCATTGAAGTTTCCGATAAAAAAGTCCGCATATTTGCAATATGCAAGCAGACCGAGGCTGGCGACTGCCGAAACGGCAAGCGCCAGCTTGGCAATTTTCGTCCCGCGAAAGCGTTCGGCCAAAAGCGCGGCAATATATGACTGCGTGACCGCCGCAAGCATAAAAACGAGATATTTCGGTTCTCCCCAACCGTAGAAGAACAGGCTTGCCAAAAGAAGCACAAGATTCTTCATACGGTCGGGAACAACGAAATACACGAGCAAAACACACGGCAGAAAGCAATACAGAAAAGTTATACTTGAAAACAGCATGGCTCAGTCTTATGCGATGGGAACATCGAAAAGCTGTTTTGTTGAGCTGTATTCAGCGGACAGCTTGGCTGTAAAGGTGTCTGTCAGTTCCCTGGCGCCAAACACGGAAACGATATAATCGCCGACGGTCAGAATGACAAGCTTTTCGGGAAATCCGCACAGCCACTGGCGTGCAAGAATGTTTTCTTTAATTTTACCTGCAAGTGCTTCGGCGTTTCCGGAGCCTTTAACATGGTATACGCCGCAGGAAAAGTTGTTCTGATTCAGCATATGCATAAGCGATGCGGCATCGTCAATCTCGGAAGCGTTTGCCTTCGGGAAGCCGAGTTCAAAGTCAATGGCTTCTGCATCGGAAACATCGAATTTGCCGGGCATATCTTCCTTCATATGCTTTTCGGAACCGCCTGTTGCAGGGAATTTTTCGTCGGTTGAATACTTGCTCCAGACCTTTTCAAGAATTTCCAAAGCGCTTTTGACCTGCCCTTTGGGGACATCGGAAGGCGTGGTTGTCCCGCTTTCACCGTTTTGTTTTGCACAGGCTGCAAAAGAAAGGACAAAGACGGCAGCAAGTGCAAGTGCAATAATCTTTTTCATAATATAGTTTCCTTTCACTTTAGGTTTTGTTTTCATAACATTATCTGTAACCCGAACAACATTAACAATTACGTCGTTTATCTCAGGGGAAGGCTGATCTCAAACACCGCGCCGCCGTCGTTTGACGCGGATATTGTGCCTTTGTGCAATGACACAATCTCCTTTGCAAGAGAAAGTCCGATTCCGGCGCCGCCCTTACGGGTGCTGAAAAAGCGGTCGAAAATGTGCGGCAAAAGCTCCGGCGCAATGCCCTCTCCATCGTCATGGATACGGACAATGGCTTTTCCTCTGTCTGCCCTACATTCAATTTGTATTTTCCCTTTTGCATACCGCAGTGCGTTGGTGATGATATTGGTAAACGCACGGCGGAGCTGAACCTCATCGCAGTTTACCAAAACAGGTTTTTCGTCAAAGCATGGGGTGATGCACAGTTTTCTCTGCTCCGTCAGTTGTTCCGTGCTGCGCAGACAGTCATATAAAACCTCACGAACATCCATCGAATGGAACTCCGCATTAGCTTGTCCCGACTCCAATCGGGAGAGCGTAAGCAGTTCCTCTACCAATTCGGACATCTGTTCAATCTCTTCCAGAATAACCCCCGATGCTTCGGCAGGATCCAGAACCCCGGTATGAATTCCCTCCGCACAGCCCTGAACTGCCATCATCGGCGTTTTCAGCTCATGTGACACATTCTGAAAAAACCATTTCTGGGATTCGTGCGCCTTTTCAACATAGCCGCCGAGTTTCCAGCCAAAGAGACAGACCAGCACGCTGAGCACTGCCAGCACCGCGAAAAAAACGGCATTCAGATAAGCCGAATACTGCATAACTGCCCCGACATCCACATACAGAATGTACGAATATGCGTCCTCATATTCATCGGCTTCAACCTGTGATATTCGGAAAACAAATCGGCTGCCGCCGGTTTTCAGTGTATGAAATTCATCAGCGGCCGGTTTTTCCTCCCGGCAGTATTTCCTCAATTGATATTCAGCTTTTGAAAGGTGTTCTGACTCTGTAAGACCATCTTCAACTTCAAGATACCGAACACTGGATGTAAGAAAATGCTCCTCCCCATCGTCCATTGTTTCGGCAAGCGGGAAAGGATCCTTACGTTCATCCTCCAAAAGTATCGCCTTCTGCGCCTCTGAAGTCAGATATTCCGGAATAAAGATATTAACGGTAGCAAGCATCGACGCAAAAACAAACAGCATCGTACCGAGAACGGATACGGTAATTTTTCTTCTTATATTTTTCATTTTCCGACTCCGTCCGATCGCAGGCGATAACCGTACCCCCAAACCGTCTCAATCTGCACATTGCTGTCCGCAGAGGAAAGCTTGCTGCGTATGCGGCGCAGTGTTTCATCGGTCACTCTGGTTTCCACTTCGTCATTGTATCCCCAGATCTGGTTAAGCAGCTCGTCACGTGAAAACGCTTTGCCCTCACCACGCATCAGAAAGAGGAGCATCTTCAGCTCATTCGGAGAAAGTGCAAGAGGCTTTTCTTTGCAGAAAAGCTGCTTCTCATCACCCGAAAAACGTAGGTCTCCAACGGCAACATCCCTGTCCGTCGGGTCTCCGCCTCTTTCCATCTCTACGCGGCGAAGAAGAGATTTAACACGCATCAGGAGAACCGTCGGACGAAACGGCTTGGTCAGATAGTCGTCACCGCCTTGCAGAATACCGTTAACATAGTCGTATTCGGTATCCTTTGCCGTCAGAAGAATGATGGGAACATTATTCTTTTCACGGATGAGGCGGCAGCAGGTAAGTCCGTCGGTTCCGGGCATCATAATATCCAAAATAACAAGATCGGAGCGTCTTTTAAAAAACGCGCCTAAAAGTGCGTCGCCTGTTTCAAACGCGCACACCTCATATCCGTCATTCTCAAGAAAGCTCCGAAGAGTTTCTCTTATGTTTTTTTCATCCTCTGCAATATAGATAAGCTGTTTCATGATGCCCCCCAAAACCGATACAGAGCCGTGCCGCTCCGACACGGCTCTGTATGTAAAATTCATCTGCTTCTTTCGCAGACCTCAGGATCGACTTCTTTAAGTTCAAATGTCATATCAGGCTCGTTTGCCGCAATCTTTTCATCATACTCGGCGTCGACACGATCCCAAAGCTCCGCATTACGATCAAGAACCGAGTCGAGTTTTTCGTAGAGAGCATCGACCTCACCATAAAGTCGATCTGCGTTCTCATCAGTCATGCGATAGTAAAGCTCGTCGATCTGCATTTCCAGCGATTCAATCTCGGCAAGATCTGCAAGCAGAGCCGTTTTCTCCTGTTCGCTCAGTGAGCTCATACCCTTGATGAATTCCTCGTAGGAGCCCTCTGCCGGGCAGATGTCATCAAAATCCGCTTCATTCAGTTCAAGGGTCATATCCGGCTCGTTTGCCGCAATCTTTTCATCATACTCATCGTTGACGCGTTCCCAAAGCTCTGAGTTTCTTTCGAGAACCGCCGTGAGTTTTTCATCAAGGGTGTCGATTTCATCGCAGAGTCGTTTCTCGTTTTCATCTGTCATACGGGAGTAGATTTCGTTGATCTGATTCTCATACTTTTCAATCTCGGCAAGGTCTGCAAGCAGAGCCGATTTCTCCTGTTCGCTCAGTGAGCTCAGATTTTTAACAAAGCCTTCAAGCGGCTGTCCGACACATTCGCCGGAAACCTCTGCAGCGGCAATGCATGGATCATTCACAGGTTCTCCCGACTTCTTCACATTTGCCGAAGCAGCAGTTGCAGATACGGTAACAATGCTCAGCGCAAGTACAAGAGTGAGAACTGCTGCAAATACGGTTTTTTTGCTTTTCATAGTAAGTGCTCCTTTATTATTATTTGCGGTTTTCCTTCCCGCAACATAAGTATATCAAAACAAAGCAGCCCATTCACCGCAAAAACGCCTGAAAATTGTCACAAAACCGTAAGAATCAAAAGTCGCGTATAAGCATCATTTTCAACTCGCAGCAACAACCTCAGATAAGTTCCTTCAGCGTCTCCTCAAGCTCGTCTTTTTCGCGGTGCCCGACGGTCTTTTTTAGAATTTCTCCGTTTTTAAAGAAGATCAGCGTTGGAATGCTTGCAATACCGAAACGGGCGGAAAGCTCCGGCTCATCGTCCACATTGACCTTACAAAAGCGTGCCCTGTCGCTGTATTCCGCGGCAAGTTCATCGAGAACGGGAGAAAGCATTTTACAAGGACCGCACCACGTCGCCCAAAAATCAAGAACAACGGGAATTTCAGAGAAAATAACCTCTTTTTCAAAATTGCTTTTTGTGATATTCAGCATCTGTTTTTACCTCCGTCAGTGATTTTTAAAGTTTTTCAGGCGCTTTTTTATTCATAGCACCGGAGTGTGCTGCATGTGCATTTTCATTAATTGCCGTTAACAGCAGCGGGCGGCACTCCCGGTAACGCAGGAGAACCGGTAAATTCCAATTCCGGTTTCACACAAGCCTCATCCTTTGTTGGATTTATAATATAACATGCAATGACAGTAGCCCTCAAAGGATGGATCTTCAATCTGCGCTTTGAATTCATCGCAGATGCACCTATATTCCTCTTTTTTCTCACGGCGGCAGGGACAAAATCCGCTGTTGCGCCGGAGTCCATCCCTGACCGTATTGACAACGCTTTTATCGGGTTTAGTGTGATTTTCATTCCGTTATCCTCCGAGCAAGGCGGTGATATAGCTGCGAATCACAGTTTCATTCATGGCCCCGATGCGTGTTGTATAGACATTTCCGTTTGCATCTATAAAGGTGGTTTGCGGGATAGACGAAACATTGTAGGCATCGGCACCGTTGTATTCGGTATCAAAATACACCGGGAAAGTATAGCCGTTCTTTGAAACAAAGTTTTTTGTGCCATCCACAGTATCGCGTCTGCCGTCGGTCAGGTTTACCATCATAAAGACCACCTTGTCTCCGTATTCCTTGCAGAGCTTGTCAAAATCCGGGAGCTCTCGTTTGCATGGAGGACACCATGTTGCCCAGAAATTGATGACGATAGGCTTGCCGAAATTGTCCGACAGACGTATCCTTTTTCCGTTTGCATCAAGCACCGTGAAATCCGGCGCGGTGTTTTTGTCCGGATCATACGTTACGGGAGGATCTGTTTCAGGAGCGGCTGTTTCCGGTTGTTCCGTAGCAGGCGGTTCTGTATTTGGCATTCCGGGTTCCGGCTTTGCAGTACCGGCAGGATTCTCTGTATTATTTTGTTTTTCCGCATCCTTCGGTTTTTCCGTGTTCGTCTGTTGCTGTGACATTCCGGGAGTCGGTGGCTTTGGTGCAGTATCTTCACCGGAATTGCGGACAGGCTGCTCTGTTGCACCCGAAGCTCGCTCCGTTTCTTTTTCAAGCGATTTTTCAGGACCCGTTGTTGCCGCGCTCTCCAAAGAGGAATCTGCGGTGTTTTCTCCCTCATTCGTGGTTTCGGCAGTCTTTTTTTCGTTCGTCGCTTTGGTACCGGGTTTTGTTTTCATCGTCTGCTCCGTGCGGACGGGCGGCTGTATTTCTTGCTCATACCGTCTCGAAAGTACGCCGTAAGCCAGCACTGAACCGGTAATAAGCACCGAAAAGGCAACGGCAAGCAACACATATTTCATCTGCCTGTTTTGCAGAAGCCTTCGAAAAAATCCCGGTAATCTGAATTTTGTCGGGTCAAATTTCATTTTAGTTTCCTCCTATGAAAAGATTGATACCAAGGCATCCATCAGACCGCACGCCATCAGAATGCCGATGAGGATCAGAAAACTGCCGCAAACAATATTGATAACACGGTAATGCTTTTTAATAAAGGAAAAAGCCGTATTCAGTTTCTCGATCAGCAGTGCCGACAAAAGAAACGGCACACCGAGTCCCAGCGAATAAGTAACCAGAAGCAGCACACCCTTGACCGCCGTACCGGATGCTCCGGCAAGTGCCAGTGCCGAACCGAGAAAAGCTCCGATGCACGGAGTCAAACTTACAGAATAAACAACACCGAACAAAAACGCCGACACTGCGGTATCAGCAGTTCGTCCGCTCTGCACCCCCTTGAAGAACGGAAGCTTAATAAACTCCAGATAAGACAGACCGAACACAACGACCAACATTCCTCCGATAATGTTGACAACGATCTTATATTCCCTCAATAAAGCTCCGATCGTGCCGGCAAACAGTCCGAGCGCGCTGAACACGACGGTGAAGCCAAGCACAAAACTAAGTGCTCTCAAAAAAACCTTATGCTTTTTATCCGCACCTCCCGCAAAATATGAGATATACAGTGGCAAAAGCGGCAGCATACAGGGGGAAATGAAGGAAACAAAGCCTTCCAAAAAGGTAATAACAAATTCCATGTCGGTCTCCTTTGTTTGTCAGTCGAAGAGGGACAAAAGATATCCGTATCCCTCGGCTTGCATTTTTCCATAGGGGACAAAACGCAGCGCCGCACTGTTGATACAGTAGCGCACACCGTTCGGCGAATCGGGATCGCCCTCAAACACATGGCCGAGGTGGGAGTCTCCGGCTCGGCTGCGCACCTCAGTTCTGCGCATTCCGTGACTGTCGTCCTGCCGTTCAATGACTGCAGGGGCTTCTATCGGCTTTGAAAATGCCGGCCAGCCACAGCCGCTTTCAAATTTATCGGTTGAAGAAAACAGCGGTTCGCCGGTCACTACATCCACATAGATACCTTTTTCAAATTTGTTCCAAAGCTCATTTTGGAATGGGCGTTCGGTTTCATTTTCCTGTGTGACGCGATATTGCTCTGCCGTAAGCTTTTCGCGTATTGACTCGGCAGCAGGCTTTCTGTAGTCACCCGGATCGATCCTCAGTTTTGAAAACAGTTCGATTTCCTCTCGCGGAATATGGCAATAACCGCCCGGATTCTTTTGCAGATAATCCTGATGGTATTCCTCCGCCGGATAGAAATTGAGAAGCGGACCGCATTCTACAAAAAACTTCGTCCTTCGACTCTTTTCAAGGTCATATATCCTCTGCGCCGTTTCTCTTGCAGCTTCGTTTGTGTAATAAATTCCGGTCTGATACTGACTTCCCACATCGTTTCCCTGCCGATTCTGCACCGTCGGATCTATTACATAGAAATATGCAAGCAGCAAAGCGTCAAGGCTGACCTTTTCGGAATCATACTCTACCCTCACCGTCTCACGGAAACCGGTGCTGCCCGCACAAACCGTTTTATAGTCGGCATCCGCTTCGCACGTGCCGTTGGCATAGCCGCTTTGAGCATCGATAACGCCGGGGATCGACTGCATCAGGTGTTCCAGCCCCCAGAAACAGCCGCCGGCAAGATAGATCACATTCTGCTTTTCTTTTGAAAAATCCATTTGTTCTGCCTCCTTCGGCATGCCTTCTAAATCCGTATTGTTTGTATCATTGCCGATTCCGCATCCGGTAAAAAGAAGGACCGCAGCCCAAAGAAGAACTGAAACCCGTATGATTCGTTCCATATTTTCGCCTCCTTTGTGAATTACGATCGGAGCTCCGTCCGATTGATTTTTTGTATCTTGCTTGTACAAAAAGAGTTGCCGTCAGAAGAAGAAACATCGCTCCGGCTTCGGTACAGAGAAAAGCATTTCCGCCGACGGCACGGTTTCCCGTACGTCACCGTACAGCGTAAGACAAACAGCCTACAACAGCACTCGCAATAAGTGGCGGTAAAATGAGAACCGCACCGATTTTCAGCTATTTTTCTTCATTGACAGTCGGCTCCATTCCATGCTTCAGTATCTTTCGGTCGATATCCGCCACAGTAATACCGTGCAGACTTTTTTTGCAATTCTCATCAAGCTGCCGGTAAATGTTCTGCATAATCTCTCCCATTCCCGAAGCGATCAAGCACTCCTTATTCATATCACCGCTTCTCCACGGCGAACCGACAAATTTTGCGTCAATCGCCTCGGCGACCTGCTCCAGTGTGAGTTTATCGGCATCGGCGATAAATATGTAGCCTCCATTATTGCCGCCCTTGGTATCCACAAAGCCTGCCTTTTTCAGCTTGGACATGACCTTGCGTATCAGCACAGGATTGGTGCAGACATTCTGTGCCAGCTCCTCGCTGCTGAGTACCTTTTCCATGTGATTGAGATAGACCAACGCATGGACGGCAATGCTGAATGAACTGTTCGTAACGATTACCTCCTCGGTATACGAAATCTTTCTGTAATGTTTTTTGTTACATCTGCTGCTGTAATTATAACAGTTACAGCAGCAGATGTCAAGTGGATAACTGAATTTTGTCTCAAAAAAGGTGATCCCGATAACCGGACTCACTAATATCATGTAAACCTTTTCGCCCAGATTTGCCGTCAGGCTTTTTCGGCGATGTTAATTATTTGAAGACCTTCCTTTCGGGCTACGCGCACCGTTTTCTCGGTTCCGCTGTCCTCCCTTGAAAGATAGCAGATACACATGCTGCTTCCGTTTATAAAATGCCGATTACGGCGGTATACACAGTCTCGTGTAAATTCATCGGAGATATATACCACCTTATCTGCGCGGTCCTTGATATCCTCATATACTGCAATGTCTTTCTTGCTCCAGCGCTTTGCCTGTGCACGGTGCGGCAGAACCAGAATAAGTCGGATATGAGGAAACATTTCCCGAAGCTTCAGAACAGACAAGGCGGCGACCGTATCAAACCCGGTTGCGCCTCCGGCTCCGAAAAATCGGTATCCGGATTCAATCAGTGCTGTCAATTCTTTTTCCAGAGCCGTCGAAATCTGCTCCGTGTCCGATGGCAGCTTTCTGTGTCCGGCAAAAAAAGCCGTCTTTGGGCGTGTTATTATAACTGCCATGTAGATATCTCTCCTTTCCTTTAAACTCCGAACCAACCGTTAAATACCGTTTCAGGCAGTTACCGTTTAATTCTCACTTTGGATAAATCCGAAGCCTGCCGCCTCAGAAACGGGAAGAGAAAAAACAAGTGTTCCTGCCGCGCTTCCCGGTCCTGCCTTTTCAAGAATCGAATAGATGACGGCCGATTTGATTTCTGCTGCGGCGACGATCAAAACAACTTCTTTTTCGTCCGCTATCGAAATGTGATGAAACTTTTGCGCGTCTCCCGAGCCGGTTCCTTTTCCGTGTATCACCGTCCCCCCACGCGCCCCCGCGGCACGTGCGGCATTCATCACAATATCTGTTGTGCCGGCATTTGCGATCGCCATGACCAGTTCATAATCAAATTTCTCCGGTCTTGTGTATTTTGCCCCCGTGCCGCTTCCGCTCAAATAACTCACTGCCTGTCCTCCTCCGACGCTTTTCACGGGCACGGCAACCGTAATACCGTGTCCCGGCACTCCGAGATGGAGTTTTTTCTTTTGTTCCTCTATATATCTTTTGCTCTTTTCCCCATCGGCGATCGCCATAAAAACACGTCTCTCATGCGATTCTATTCCGAGAAGATCCAGCATACTTTTTATCGCTGTTCCTCGTCCGTGAAAGACAATTGATACGGGAATCTCCAGCTCAATGCATATCTTGGTAAGCACAGATTCCGCCGCGGGATCGATTAGTAACTTACGATGAAATATCAGACCGACTGTACCGAAGGAAAATAACCGCTAAAACTGCTTTGCGGGGTGTCGGAATATTCATATTTGGTCTAGGGCTTAAAGTGTTGCTCGCAAACCCACTCGGAAAGCTTTGGTCTCAGTCGCAAGCGATCGGATTTGAAAGCGTATCGACACCGCTTGCCTGGATGTCGGTTATTGCCTTTTCCCTGCAGCTTTACTTTGATTTCTTCGGATATTCTTTGATGGCAGTGGGCCTTGGAAAAATGCTGGGGTTTACTTTGCCGGAAAACTTTAAACACCCATATGTGAGTGTTACGATGACAGAATTTTGGCGCAGATGGCATATAACGCTCGGAAGATGGTTTCGGGACTACGTGTATATACCACTCGGTGGGAATAGAAAAGGTACTCCGAGAACAACAATCAATCTGTTGATCGTCTGGCTGCTTACAGGACTATGGCACGGTGCAGGCTACAATTATTTGCTTTGGGGCTTGATTCTATTTCTGATTATACTTTCCGAAAAATTGTGGACCGGAAAGCTGTTGAATAAACACAAACTGTTTGGTCATGTTTATATGATATTTTTGATCCCGCTTACCTGGACGGTATTTGCTGTAAATGATATTACGCAGTTAGGCATTTTATTTACGAGGCTTTTCCCATTTTTCGGAAAAGGTGCATGGTCGGTTTTTAGGTATGACTACCTGAAATATTTGGGGCAATATTACCTTTTTTTCATAGCGGGAATATTCTTGTCTACAACGTTGCCGTATAAATTGTTAAAGAAGGTACCGAACCGTAACGATCCTTTATTACTATGAAGATCTTTCAATCAGCGAAATTTCAAAAATAACCGATACAACAGCGGTTGCGGTTAAGCAGCAATTATCCCGTGCAAGAAAACAATTGCGGGAATTATTGAAGGAGGATTTCGTAAAATGAATGCATTCGATAAATATATGAAGGAAAAAATCGATAAGGAAGACCGTTCTGTTCCCGACATCATCAAAGAGCGTGTTGAGCAAAGCATCTCCGAATTGCCGGAAAAGAAAAGCAAAATTATCAAATACAGAACATTTCCGAAAGCAATAGCGATAGCAGCCTGTTTTGTGTTTGTGTGTCTCGTTATCCTTCCGAATTGCAGCGCTGTGTATGCACAGGCCTTAGAAAAAATCCCCGTTATCGGCAGTATTGTAAGAGTGGTTACCATTCGCAATTACTTTTATTCCGATGATTATCATCAGATGGATATTGATGTCCCGAAGATTGAGGGCAGCGAAAGCTCGGCCGCCGATTATATCAATAAAGATGTTGACGAATTAACAAAGCTTCTGGTCGACCGTTTTAATGATGAACTGGAAGAAATCGGAAACGAAGGACATAGCGGTATTTTTGTGGATTATGAGGTGGTTACAAATACAGAGAAATGGTTCACGCTGAAGATTCGTGTTCATGAGGCGGCAGGCAGCAGCAATACCTACTATAGATTCTACCATATCGATAAAGTAAACGGCAAAATCGTAGAACTTAAAGACCTGTTTACATCAGACGGTTTCGCCGCAGTTTTGGCAGACAATCTCCGTAAACAGATGAAAAAAATTATGGCAAAGGACAGCAGTAAAATATACTGGATTGAAAATGCGGAAATCGGTCAGGACTTCGTATCACTCGATGACAAGCATAATTTCTATTGGGATAAAGACGGCAACATTGTTATCGTTTTTGATAAATACGAGGTTGCCCCGGGAAGCATGGGGACTCCGGAGTTTGTAATCGAGAAAGGTTCCATATCGGACATTCTGAAACCTGAGTATCGATGATATTCCGCCTCGAATCATATTTTTTCAGGGGCAAGGTCTTCGGACCCTGCCCCTGAACTTTACATAATAAAGCTATTGATGTTGTTTGGTTCACTCCCCGATAACATTAACCTGGCAAGCCTTCATTGCGGTCAATGCCGCCCTGTGCGTTTCAGGCGTAACTCCGGCACAGCAGCTTGCATCAACGCTTATATCAATCTCTGGGAAAACCGCTTTTAATATTAAAGCATTAGATATCACACAGATATCGGTACATACACCGATAATCTCAATTCCCGAAATTCTGCTGTCTTTGAATTGCTCAGCCCAATGAATATAGCCGAAAGTCGGCTTGTCAATATGTTCGCAGTCAGGGCAGTCGATTTCTTTTACAACTTGCCAACCTTCCGTTCCTTTGACACAATGCGGCACAGGGAGATGCCGCCCCCTCGTTGGTCTCGAGATAGTTTTCTTCGTGTGTGTCGCGAGTGAAAATCACCTCATCACCGGCAGCAATGTATGCATCAATTTTCTTTTTAACATTCGGCAGAACAGCAACCGCCTCTTTCGAGCCGAGTACTCCCGTAACAAAATCATTCTGCATGTCGATAACAATCAGTGTTTTCATAAATAACCTCCGCTATTTTATTTTCGTGTCTGTTGGGAACTTCACCGCTATAGTCGTCCCCTTTTCCGAGCTTTCCTCAACCCGAATCTCTCCGCCGTGCAGTGCGACGATCTCCCACACCAACGAAAGTCCCAATCCCACGCCGCCGTTTTCTCTGCTCCTGGATTTATCCACCCTGAAAAAGGGCTGAAAAATGCTTTCTCTGTATTTCTCCGGTATGCCGCAGCCGGTATCTGCGACCTGAATGACTAGCCGGTCTTTTTCATCGGTGATCACAATACGCACCGTCCCGTTCGGGCGATTGTAGCGTATGGAATTTTCAGTCAGATTAAAGAGCATACGGTAAATCAGCGTGTCACTGCCGATCATAGCTCCGTCACCTTCACTTTCAAGGATTATGCCGTTTCTGTCCGCAAGCGGAGCAAGGTCGGCAAAGATCTCCTCAACCATAGGAGCCAATTCAATACGGTCAGTGCATGGTACCGTCTTGAGCTCACTCATTTCAAGCAGCGTTTTCGTCATTTGCGTCATACGCTCGGTCTGCTCGCGCAGCAGGCGCAGAAAATCCGCCGTTTCCGGCAATACCTCGGGATGCTCTGCGGAAAACAGTTCAAGCTGTGCCTGCATCAGCGAAAGCGGCGTGCGCAACTCATGTGCGGCATTTCCCGTAAACTGCCGCTGAACGGTAAAGCCTTCGTCAAGACGTTCAAGCATTTGATTGAACGAACGGCTGAACTGCCGGAACTCCGGCAGTACATCTTCGCTGATCTTCATATCTGTCAGATTGTTCAGCTGAACCTTTTCCACTTGAGAAGTAAAAGTGCGCAGGGGCTTCAGCGCGTGTCCGCTTAAAAAGTACGCAAGCACACCGCCGAGAATCGTTACCGCTGCCGTGATATACCAGTTAGTGGTGATAAACGATTCCTGCGCCCCGTGTACAACAATGGTCAATTCCTCGTCGAGCTTCTTTTGCTCGGGATCAAAATAATCAGGTTCTCCCCTGTCCGTGTCCCCGTAGCCCGTAATATAAGAGCCTATGGAATCCATATAATGCCTGCCGGAATATCCGATCAGAACATTCATAAAAACACAGGTTGCTCCGATAAGAAGTATCGTCATTATGGTGATCCGCCATTGCAAGGATAGCTTTTTCACAGTTTCTCTTCCTCCATAACATACCCTTCCCCGATTCGGTTGCGGACGGGGTCGAAACCAAGTGCGGCACGCAGCTTCTTCCGCAATGCGGAAATATGTACCCGAATCGAATTGCTGAAATTATCCACACTGTTATCCCATACATGGTCAAGCAGCTCTTCCTGACTGACGGGCCGTCCCTGATTGAGCAGCAGATATTCAAGTATCCCGATTTCCTTTCGGGTAAGCGACAGCTCCTGTCCGTCAGCTGAGGCGATACGGGTCTTAGTATCAAAGGAAAGCTTACCGCAGGTAAGAACCACATCATTCTGTGTAAACTGACGGCGGGTAAGACTGCGTATCCTTGCTTCCAACTCCTCCAAATGAAAAGGCTTTGCCAGATAATCATTTGCTCCGGCATCCAGCCCCTCCACCTTGTCAGCGACCTCACTGCGCGCCGAAAGAATCAGCACCTTTGTATCTCTGTCGGTTTGCCGCAGCGTTCTGAGCACCGTCATCCCATCCGCCCCCGGCAGATTCAAATCCAGTAAAGCAAGATCGTATCGCTCCACACCGAGCAGTTCAATCGCTTTGTTTCCGTCACAGCAAAAATCCACGCTGTAAGCGAGCCGCCTGAGACTGCGGACGATCGTCTCACATAACGCGCGTTCATCTTCAACTACTAAAATATGCATAGGAAATCTCCTTACGTTTTTTCAACTATATTATACCGCGAAGCAAAAATGCTTGCTCGCTCGTAACGGCATTTTTGGGAGGACGTCAATACCACAGTCGTGCGCGGCAAGACTTTCTGCGGATATTATATCACATGAAAATAAAATTTTCGTTAAGTTTTCGTTCTTAACAGGAATTTTATATCCTCTGTGCTACAATGAGAACACAAATGAAAGGGGTGACCGAATTGATTCGATCGAAAAAAGCCGTAATTCAGGCTACGCTGCTTATCTGCGGAGCTGCGATGCTGTGTTACGGCGCATGGCGCGGAGAGGCAGAGACCGTGCTGAGCAAGGCAATACGGCTGTGTTTGGAGTGTGTGGGAATTGGATAACAAAAATGCGAAGAAGAAAAAAGGCGGCGTATCGCAGTTTCTCTCACGCTTTCGTGGACTGTTCCAAGCAGGAGCAACGCTGCTGACCAACCTTCATCTGCCCAATTTCTTGAAGGGCGGAATTTATCAAGGGAAAGGAAAGGCTGTCTGTGTACCGGGACTTAATTGCTATTCCTGCCCGGCGGCCTCGGGTGCCTGTCCGATCGGCTCGTTTCAGGCAGTGGTGGGATCGTCGAAATTCAGCTTTTCCTACTACATCACGGGGTTTCTCATTTTGCTCGGTGTACTGCTCGGCCGCTTTATCTGCGGCTTTCTGTGTCCGTTCGGATGGTTTCAGGAGCTGCTGCACAAGATTCCGACCAAAAAGATCTCCACCAAAAAGCTGAAGCCGCTGACCTACATAAAATACGCTGTTCTGCTTTTTATGGTGGTTTTGATGCCGATGCTTATCACAAACGATGTCGGCATGGGAGATCCGTTTTTCTGCAAGTACCTTTGCCCGCAGGGAGTGCTTGAGGGAGCGATACCTCTCGCCGCCGTCAATTCCGGCATTCGCGCCGCACTCGGTGCGCTCTTTTCGTGGAAGCTCGGCATTTTGGTCACGATTGTCTTGCTGAGTGTGCTTTTCTACCGCCCGTTCTGCAAGTGGCTGTGTCCGCTGGGCGCGTTTTATGCGCTGCTTAACAAGGTATCACTTTTCGGAATGAAAGTTGATAAACACAAATGTGTTTCCTGCGGAAAATGTGCAAAGGCGTGCAAGATGGATGTGGATGTAACCAAAGCGCCTAACCATACCGAATGCATCCGCTGCGGCATGTGCGTCCGTGCCTGCCCCACCAAGGCCGTAAGCTTCCGCTACGGCTTCGGCAAGGGAAAAGAAACCGATTGTCCCGCAGAAAAGACGGAAACAGCAAAACAAATATCCGATACAGAAAAGGAGTAAACGCAATGAAAACAACAAGAATTTTAACCGTATTGACCGCCTTCCTGCTGATATTCAGCCTTGCTGCCTGCGGCACAAGCAAAGACAACAAGAAAAATGATGGAAACAAAAAGTCTGAAATTGCAGCCCTTATGGCAATGGAACCGGGCACGAAGGACGAAGCAACCGAGCTTCATCAAAAACTGATGGAGCAGGAAAATGCAATTCTTTCCGAAAACAGCGCTCTTTGGGAGAAGGTGTTTCTTTCTGCCAATAAAGGCACGGCGATGATCGAGGACGGCGGAAACTACGGAGATTTCCTGCTTAAAACGATCGACGGCGCCAAGGACCAATTCAAAGCAGATGAGCTGAAACTGCTTAAAGAAGGCGCCGAACAGATCCGTGAGATCGAAGGAAAGCTGACGGTTCTTGAGCAAAAGTTCCCCGGCTGCGGAAAAAAGCCGTCCGACGGCGATATGAGCGTTCCGGCAGAGAACGGCAAACCGACAGAAAAAGGCAATCTGATGAAATTCCCCGCATTTGACGGTAAGGATCTTGATGGAAACGAAGTGAAGAGCAGCACTCTGTTTGCGGAAAACACCGTTACCGTAGTAAACTTCTGGTTTACCACCTGCAGCCCCTGCGTGGGCGAGCTTGCCGACCTGGAAGCGCTGAACAAACAGCTTGCCGAAAAGGGCGGTGCGGTAGTCGGAATCAACTCGTTCACTCTTGACGGGGATAAAACGGCGATAAGCGATGCAAAGGATATTCTGACGAAGAAGGGTGTATCCTACAAAAACATTTGGTTTGACTCAAAAAGCGAGGCTGGTGAATTCACTTCCGGACTGTACTCCTATCCGACCACATATGTAGTTGACAAAAACGGAAACATCGTTGGCGAGCCTATCGTCGGTGCGATAACCGCCAAGAAACAGGCAGAGATGCTGCAAAAGCTTATCGATCAGGCCATTGCAAACAGTAATGGCTGATGAGTATCAATCTTCCGGCACAAAGTCAATAACACTTATTTTCAAAAAGGCGAGGGCGGATATCCCTCGCCTTAAACTATTCGGTTGTTTTCGACTCTTCTTTACGGCTTTCCTATTCTATTATAGTTCACATATTGATTTTTGCTGTTAAACTCATCCATCTGACATATATCAATAATCAAATTGCAATTTCTATAATTCAATTCTTCTATAAGTCTTCCAAATTCATTGTCATTATATATTTCACTAGAAGGATTCTGCGGTAAAGTTAAGAAAATATAATCAATTTTCTTAATTTTGATATATTCCAACATTTCATCTACGCTTGGTAATATTCTACCTTTTATTTCTGAAACTAATGTATAGTGGGTTAGATTCATACGTTCTGCGCACACGTAAAACATATAATAACTTAAACCCAGGAATAGCAATATATTATTCTTATTATTCAAAAAAATATATTGAAATATAAATACAATCGCTGAAGTACCTCCAGCAGTAATACATAAATCATGGTTAATGTATGATAACTCATTTCCATATTTTTTACTCTCATAGTATTTAATTGAATTAACTAGTATAGGATATCCATGACTGTTTGTATAGTTTTTAACAATATGGTTGCAGTTTATTTCTTTAATGAACAAATCGGTATACATTTGTGGTGGATTTAACCAATTCACTCCACTAGAAATACTTGGCTTTAGGAATAGAGTGTCGTCTCCTTTTATGTCCGGGAACCTATTGAGGTTCATGGTTACCGGTTGATAAAATTCACAATTATTCATTTTCACCCCCCTAAAACAGTCTTATAGAATTATTTAGGCATCTATAATACATATAAACTTAATAATAACATATCTATTATAATGCTTTTTGTATTAACATTAAATAAACAATATATACTATAATAATTTTGCAACATTAATTGTATTTGATTTGAAATTAAAGTATATAAGCCCCTATTTATATGTTTTTAAGATTTTGTAACAGTTTTCAATATATGAGATGTTACTTCTTCTACAGATAACTCATCAGTGTAAATTACCGGATTAAATAAATTAACATTATGCTCAAAAGAGGATAGACATTTGTCAATTTGCTTAAAAGGCCAACTCCCCATCTTTTCTCCCCGTTTCAATGATCGCTTCTCTATTGTTGCTTTTTGAGCCAATAAACAAAAGTGATATATCTGGCAGTCTATTTTTTTTAATTCATCCCAAATATATTCAAAATATTCCAAATTGTAAATAGTCATAGGAATAATTAAGTTCTTGTTATATACATCTATCATTTTTTTTGCAATCAGTACTACTAGTTCTTTCCATATAATAATGTCTTGAAAGTCCCCAGTTTTCTCGTTTGGATGTTTTATTTCCTCTATAACAATTTTTTGTAACATCCCACCTACTTCCTCAGGATCATAAATTATTGAATTTTCGATTTTTTCATTAAGAATTTTAGCAGTTGTAGTTTTACCAATTCCAAATGGACCATTAAGTAGAATAATCATTTTAGTATTCCTCCAATTATTCGAATTTACTTACCAAACAAAAACAATCTATTTTATCTAAAAAATAATCCCTATCAGCCAAATTCATACTAACTAATTTGTTTTTCACATTATCAATAACATTATTTATAGCAACATCAGATGAGTATTGTAGATATGGGAATTGTTTGTTACGTATCATTTCAAAATATTCGTTAATATTGACTTTTTCGTACCAACTAGATATATCGATTTTTTTAGTTTTTATTCCCATTTTTGATAAATAGAAATTTATTAATAGGTTCGAATCAATTCCTCGTATAATATGAGGCTTTTTGTCTATATTTAATAATTCAACATTTACGATTTTCATTAAATTATTATATATTCCATTTGGGTCTCGTTTATCTACAATTCGAATGAACAACCCATTTGGTTTAATAACATTGTTTATTTTTTTAAAATCAACTCTGTATTGTTCACAAGATATAGCATATCGTGTTCTATCACAACGTCAACTTTCTCTCGAATAATATCATCCAAAAATAATACATCCTCATTAAAAATGGTGACTTTATCACTGTATTCTATCTTACTGAGTTTATTTGTAAATATATTGCACATATACTTTGATTGCTCAACTCCAACATAAGAATTTACATAAGGTAAGATATTAACTGCTAATTGACCAGTCCCAAATCCTATTTCTACTACATCTTTACCTTTTAGCCATTTTTGAGCTATCATTTTTTGTGCGGCGGTAAACCTGACGTTCGAGCGCCGACTGTTTAGCGAGAATGGCGTTTACCTTATCATGGCGGATACGGATATTGTTCAGAGCTTCTCTTAACAGTTTTTATTTCTTTCATAATAACTATTCCTCTTTCTGATTCTTCTTTGAGTTACGCAAAAGACTCTGCGGGCTTTTTGAGCAGCGAAAGGCTGATCTTCACCACTCGGCTGACAAAGCGAATGATTTCCTTTTTGCTATACTGATCATAGCCCTCCACAACAACATGCATCAAACCGTTTGACAGGTGGGTATACATCATCTCAAGCTCCGCATCCCCGGCCATAGGCAGTTCCTTTCGCCAGTAAGCAATACTGTCCTTTTTGGCGAGTGCAATCATTCGCTTAAGGATTGTGGAACTTGTGTTTCCGAGAATCAAAGCCCTGCAAGCCTCCCGGTTCTGATCGATCATTTCGTAAATAGCTTCTATAAGAGCCGTAACATCAAATGAGTTTACGTAACGAAGGGACTGTTCAAACGCTCCGATAAGCTCGTTTTCAATACTCCCCAGCAGTGCAAAGCAATCGCTGTAATGAGCGTAGAAGGTCGCCCGGTTCAGCTGTGCCAACTCGCACACCTCTTTTACGGTAATTTTGTTGACCGGTTTCTCTTTCAGCAGTTTTAATAAAGACTGCTTAAGCACCATTTGTGTATAGCGTTTCCTGGCATCTGTTTTCCCCATTCAAATTTCCTCCGAAAAAAGTTTACAAAGTTTGGCAGCACTTCCGTAGGTGATGTTGCTTTTCTTTCAAATAGACTGTAATTGCCGATTGCTTTTATCTTTTATATTTAGTATACTATACTTGTGAAAGATAGTCAACATCTGTATGGATATCTCAAGGAGGTTTTCTGTATGTATAACAGATATTTGATTACCGGCGCCACCGGTTTTCTCGGTCGGACAGTGGTTGAGAAACTGGTACGCCGCAATGTACGGGTAGACGCATTGGTGCTGCATAATGACCCTTATGCGGCTTTATTGCCGGGAGAGGTTCATGCAGTCGTCGGCGATGTATGCGAAGATGCCTCGCTTGAGCAGTTCTTTGCAGACGCTGATGACAAAACCTGTGTAATTCACTGCGCCGGCATTATCTCCGTCGCCTCAAGATCCGGTTCAAAGCTCTATCAGGTCAATATAGGCGGCACCTGTAAGGTCGTCCGGCAATGCCTGGAGCATCACATAGGAAAAATGATCTATGTCAGTTCTGTACATGCCATACCGGAAAAACCGAAAAATTGCGTCATTACAGAGGATTGCGAGTTTTCTCCGGGACTTGTAGACGGCGATTATGCCAAAAGCAAAGCAGCTGCGACGGAATTGGTCTTTAGTGCAGCACAGCAGGGGCTTAACGTCAGCATTGTTTTTCCCTCCGGAATCATCGGTCCCGGTGATGTGTCAGGCGGAAGCTTTACATCAATGGCAAAATCCTTCCTTGCCGGAAAGCTGCCCTTTGCCGTGCGCGGCGGGTATGATTTTGTAGATGTACGGGATGTGGCAAAAGGAATTCTGGCTTGCGCGGAAAGCGG
>ERZ773235.1840-NODE-1840-length-20112-cov-4.693673_pt1 | contig 20112 bp, 38 predicted proteins | sample MGYA00580522_ERZ773235 | MGnify/ENA primary metagenome ERZ773235 (study PRJEB29015, sample SAMEA2737797) | human gut metagenome | biome: human gut; feature: human-associated habitat; material: faeces | place: China | collected 2012 ...
TTAATTAAAATTATTTATAATAATTATAGAAATGAAATTAGTTATATGACACAAAGTTTCAACTTATTTGATAATTTGACAGTATTTGAAAATGTTAATTTATCTTTAGAACTTTTAGGTAAAAGTGATAAAACAAAAGTTGAAACTATTTTAAAAGATTTTGAAATATTTGATTTGGCAAATAAAAAATGTAATACTTTATCTGGTGGTGAAAAAGCAAGAGTTTCCATAGCAAGAGCAGTTATAAAAAATCCTAAAATAATTTTTTGTGATGAGCCTACGGGAAATCTTGATGATAAAACCTCAAAATTAGTTTGGACTTTGCTAAAGAAAATTAGTGAAACTGTTTTAGTCATTATTGCTAGTCACGATGAGAAAAACTCTTATGAGTTTGGAAATGTAATAAAAATAATCGATGGACAAATTAATGAAGAAATAATAAATAATGTAGTAAGTAATAAGAACACTTTTATAAAATATAAAACTAGTAGTAATCTTTCTTTAAAACTTTTATTTAAGGTATTTAATAATAAAAAGATGTTATATATTTTATCAATTTTAATAATGTCAATTTCATTTATTATGTTTGGATTATTTAATAAACTTTCAAGTGTTAATATAAAAAAGGCAGAAATAAATACAATTATTAATAGTGATATTAATGAAATAACTTTGTATAAAAAAGGAAATATTAATGATTATACAATATATTTTTCACAAAACGATTTAAAGATCACTTATAATCTTTTACAAAATAGTGATAGTTATTATGCATCATCACTACTAAGTAATAATAATATTTTTACATTTGAATTTGAAAATACTATAGATATTACTGATTATTATAAACTTTATAATAGTAGTGCTAATGAAAATAATGTATTTATTGATGAAAGATTATGTTCATTTAAAATTTTGGGAAGAAAGCCAATTTATGAAAATGAAATAATGATATCAAACTTTTTAGCGGATTATATAATTAGATTTGGTGCATTTGATGAAGATGGTAATCAAATAAGCTTTAATAATTATAATGATATTTTGGAAAGTACATTAAAAGTAAGCAATGAAAAAGTAGTAATAAGTGGAATTTATATTGTAAATGAAAATATAAAAGAAAAAAACTTTATCTCTCTTGGGGATAAAGATCTTCTTCTTAAATATTTGTATACTTATTATGTTAATGAAAATTATTTTAAGATTTCTAAATTTAGTGAAAATTTTGTATCACCTGGACTATTTGACTTTAAAGTTGATGGAAAAGATGCCCAAGTATATTTATTCGATGAAGTTTTAGAAAATGAAATATATATTGACAGTGATAAAAATAAAGTTAATTTAAATATTATAGATAAAAATAAACTATTTAATGGATTTAATAATTCTTATGAATTAAATGTTGTTAATGCAAATGGACTTATTTTAGTAAATAGTAATTTATTAAAAGATTATATTTTACCGCATCAATTAATTAAGGAAATTATAGTCAAAAATTTTAATAAAAATAATATTACTGAATTATTAGATTATGAAAAGGGTGGCATTTATTATAAATCACAATTAACAGAATCATTGAATAACTATGTTATATCTTTTGAAAATACTGTAGGAGTATTTAAAAAACTATCAATAGCATTTATTTTTCTTACAATAATAGTTATTATTTGTTATGTACATTTTTATTATAAAGAAAACGAGGAAAAGATATATTCATTAAAAGTTGCAGGTGCAAATAATAAATTTATCTATAAGATATTTGCAATAAATAATGCCACGATTTTATCTGTTTCATTATTAATTTATGTCATATTTATACTAAGCTTTACTTTTATTATGAATAGTATTATTTCTTCGAGTATTAATTATAAAATTGAGGTGTTTAATTATAACTTTTTAAGTATTATAGAATATTTATGTGCTATGTTTATTTTATTAAGTTTAATAAATTATGTTAAATTAAAAAAAGTTTTGAAATAAAATGTAAAGTAGTGACAAATAAGTTTGTTAATATTTAACTAGTGTTATATAATTATACTAGGTGATAAAAAATATGAGAAATGTAGGAACAGTAGTAAGGGGAATAAGAACTCCCGTAATTAAAGAAAATTCTAATTTAGAGGACATTGTTGTAGATAGTCTTATGAAAGCTAGTGAAAGTGATAATTTTACTTTTCACGATAAAGATATTGTTGCAGTAACTGAAGCAGTAGTCGGTATTGCAATGGGAAACTATGTAACAGTTGATGAAATTGCAAAAGATATTAAAAATAAATTTGGTACTAACCATATAGGTGTTGTATTTCCAATTCTTTCAAGAAATAGATTTGCAGTACTTTTATCTGCAATAGCAAGAGCAATGGACAAAATAACTTTACAAATATCTTATCCATCAGATGAAGTAGGTAATGATATTTTAGATAAGAAAAGATTAAAAGAAAGTGGAATAAATCCATATACTGATGTTATTGATGAGAAAACATATTATGAAAAATTTGGCGATTTTAAACATATTTTTACTGGTGTTAATATGGTTGATTTCTATAAAGATTTGGTAAAAAAAGAAAATTGTGAAATAGAAATTATATTAGCAAATGATCCTAAAAAGATTTTAAATTATGAAAAAGATGTTCTTGTTTGTGATATTCATACAAGATTTGAAACAAAAGCAACTTTAAAAGAAAATTCAGATGGTATTATTTTAGGACTTGATGATATTTTAACTAGTCCAGTTGATGGAAGTGGATGTAATGAAAAATATGGATTACTTGGATCTAATCGTTCTACTGAAGAAAGAGTTAAATTATTTCCAAGTAATGCACAGGGTTTAGTAGATAATATTCAAAGAAAGTTATATGAAAAAACTGGTAAAAATATTGAAGTAATGATTTATGGTGATGGTGCGTTTAAAGATCCAGTTGGAGGAATATGGGAACTTGCTGATCCAGTAGTATCTCCATATTATACTAAAGGCCTTGAGGGAAGCCCTAATGAAATAAAACTTAAATATATATCTGATAATAAATTCAGTAATTTAAGTGGTGAAGAGTTAAATGAGGCAATTAAAAATGAAATTAGAACTAAAGATTCTAACCTTAAAGGAACAATTGCATCACAAGGAACAACACCTCGTAGATATGTTGATTTAATAGGTTCTTTATGTGATTTAACTTCGGGTTCTGGTGATAAAGGAACTCCAGTTGTATATATTTCTGGTTATTTTGATAATTATAGTGTAGACAACTAAAAAAAATTATGGTAATATGTTAATGGCTTAGCCCGTTGGTGAAGTGGTTTAACACACTGCGTTCTCAGCGCAGCATTCAGGGGTTCGAACCCCCTACGGGTTACCATTTGATAGTTTAGCCCCGTATTTATGGGGCTTTTATTTTTCTAAACACACTTCTAAACACACTTTTTTTATAATTTATTTAAAATATCAGTCATTTTGTCCAATTCACTTTTAAACATATGAGTATATGTATTTAAAGTTATTGAAACATTTGAATGACCTAAATATTTTGATACCAAAGGAATTGAAGCACCTTGATTTATTAATAAAGATGCACAACTATGTCTGAAATCATGTATCCTAATTCTTTTCTTTGAGTCAGTTTTATTACAATAGTAATTCTTTCTTTTTTGAATAGTTGTTTCTGGAAACGGTAAAGTATTTCCAAAAACAAACCAATTATTATTAAAATCTTTATATTTTTTAGCATTATTATACATTATTTTCAGGTCATTTGAAAGCTTTTGAGTTAATGGTAATATCCTAACACTATTTTTAGTTTTAGGGCTTGATATAGTGTATTTTTCACCTTTAATTTTAGTTGTTAATGTTTTATTTATTCTTAAAGTATTTTTTTTAAAATCAATGTCATACCAAGTTAGTGCTTGGCATTCACCCTGTCTTAATCCCAAATAGTAGAGAACTTCAAAAAAACAGTGAAAATCAAAATTATCAATCACTTTGTCAAAAGCAATATATTCATCATAAGTGAAAAACTCCATTTCTTTTTTTATTTCATTTATTTTAACAAAATTTTCTACATGTTTTAAAATTGAATCATTTGTATTGTACACTTTATTAGAATAAATGATAATGTTCCTAAATAATCCCAAAATTTTGTTTTTATAGTCTGTTGATAAATTTGAATTTATATTTTTTAAAAATAAATCTTTATATTGTTTCAAATTTATTTCATTGATTTTTTTATTTTTTATTTTATCAAAATACCTATATAATTTTTCGTCTTTTATTATAGTTTGTTTTTTTACTTTTTTACTTTTATTTTCTATATATTCTACGTATGCTTGATCAATGGTTATATTAGATACATATGCTTCTTTACTATCAACTTTAATCCTGTATTTTGCTTCTTCACTTTCCGCATCTTTTTTATTTTTAAACTTTGGAGAAGAGTAATCGTGTATTTCTCCAAAAATATCTTTATACTTTATTCTAAAAAAATACTGTCTTCCATCTTTAGTTGGATTTTTTGTTTTATATACTGGCATAATCATCATTCCTTTCTTGATTTGGAACTTAATTTATGTTAAAATAATAGCATAGAAAAAAGTCCTATTCGTTATGGTATATTTTTTCTATAGGAGTTAATCAGCTCCACACCCTTACTCTTTGCAGAGAGTAAGGGATTTTTTATTTGCAAGTATAATCTTTTAAGTTTTCTTTTTTAAATTCTTCAATTGTTATATCTTTATTATTGTAAAAACTATTTTCATCGTATATTTCTCCAAAAGTTTCTTTAATAGTATCTACATTTAATTTGCTATAGTCTACACTTAATACAAATTTTATTTTGTTGTTATCTACTTTTGAATAAACAATATTCATTCCATCAACTTTATTAAATTTTTCTGCTAGTGCTGAAGTTATAGAATAAGTAAAGTCTAATATATCAGGATCGGTTTCTGAAATATTAGTTTCAACGACTTTAATAACTTTATCATCTTTGTAAGTAACTTTCATTTCATCATCAGTTTTGTAACCATCTTCATCGGTTGTTACATTAGTACAAGTTAATGTTTTTTCATTAGATAAAATACTTCCATTACTTCCACAAGCAGAAAGCATAATAATTAAAGTAAGTATAGAGAATAATTTAAAACTTTTTTTCAATTTCTAACCTCCTTTCATATTTTGTTTTATAATAAAATAGGGGTGCATAGAATGAAATACGATGATTTTATTATATTACTTAAAAGTTGTAATATAGATATAACCTTGTATTTTCTTCTAATTGAGGATTATTTTTGATCCTCTTTTTTTGCGCCCTCTAAAATATCTGAAATTGTTTAATAATAAATATATTTTATATTATAATTATTTATTATCCTTTTTTATTACAAAATCCTTATTAGCGATGGCGAAATCAATTAATTTTTTTGCATCTTCCTCGGTAATATTATTGTCATCGATACCTTTACTTCTAAGAATTTTTTTAAAATCCTCATCAGTCGGTTTATGGGAGGTATTATTTTTCATATCAGTGCCTAAAAATGTGCCTAGTTCACTAATAGGTATTTTAAAAGCATTTAAAACATCTACGACATTATCAATGGATGGTGTAATAATATTACTTTCCCATCTTCCGATTGTAGTTTGATTAACCCCAACTAATTCTCCCAATTTGCTTTTTGTCATATTATTTTTTTCCCTTAAATATTTCAAATTAGTACTAAAATAATTTTTCATCTAGTTCCTCCCTTCAGTATGATTTTACAATTTTTTTATAAAAAAATCAATAAAACCTGTGAAAAAAAGCATAAAAGTTATTGACATATGCGAAAAAGCATAATATAATTTTAATTGTTAGGAGGTAAAATGAAAGAGAACATAAGAAATTATATTGCTGATGAGTTACGAGCTCTTCGCTCAAGAAAAAATTTAAGTCTTGTTGAATTGTCCGATATTTTAGGCATAAGTAAAGATACAATTAGTAGATATGAAAATGCAACAACACCTATTAATATTGATACATTAGAAAAATTTTTAACTTATTACAATATAGATTTTGATATTTTTTTTAAAAATGTATGTGCGAATAAGCATAATGAAAACAATAATTTGGAGGAATAAAGTAAACAATGAAAGAAGAAGAAATAAAAGTATTCATAGAATTTGTTGGATATGAAGAGTTAATTGAAAAGTTAAACAAAATAAAAGAACTTCTAAATGATATTAAAAATACCAAAATAGAAGTTGATTAAATTATTTAAAACATTTGTCAAAGCTTTTTTGAAGCTTATTAATGTCATTATTAAGACCATTGTTATTAAGTCTTATATTTATTCTACACGATGGGCATATAACTTCTTGACCGAATTGTGAACCTTGTACTGGAAAACTCGTTTTACAATTTGGACAAGTTATATTGAATTGTGAATTAATAATTGACTTATTAATAGCATTCTTTAAAGCATTTGGTTTTGTTTTAAACTTAATTTTAAAACTTGAGTTACTCAGAATATCACCTCCTTTCAAATAAATATTGTAAAGGAGTAAGAATTAAATATCAAGAAGAATTGGAGGAGTAAGCAATGAACTTGTTAGAAAGTATCTTTATATTTTTGACAATTATAATGTGGATAGATTTAGTTATTAGCTCTATTTCAATAAGTTTTAATCAAATGATGATAGAGGAATTAGAAAACAAAAATATATTAATAAAAAAAAGAAATGAAAAAATTAAATCATTTCTTAGTAAAATATTCAAAAATTAATTTTATTAAATCTTTAGAATATGATATTATTTCATCTTTATAAAGAACAAATACGAAAGAAAAGATCCAATAAATTAGATTTAAAAATTTTATCGTTCTTCTTTTAAATCTAATTCCTAAATAATCAATTAATTTTTGAGGTAAAAATATTATTAATTTGATCCAATAAAATGGATTGAAATTTTGTAAAAACTTATATCTATAAAAACCGTGAGATTTTAAAAATAAATTTTCAATATATTTTTGATTAGAAACAGTAAATATATCTGTACTAATTTCTTCGTAAGGTAAATTATTTAAATACTCAATAATTTGATAATAATAGCTCATTAAATTTTTATTATTTGAATTAAAATATTTTACCCACTTGTGATGTAAAAAATATCCATATAACCAAAAAACAAAATTATAAATACATTTAAGTATCATAATACAGCAAAAATATTTTAGATACTTCAAAATAACATCTCCTTTCTAAAATTCTATTTTAAAGGAGATAAATTAAAAAATCAATTTAAAAGCATCTGCAAATGCTTCATAACGAATAGGAGGAAATATGAAAACGAAAGAAGAAATATTAGAGCAGCCTTATATGACAGCAAAGGATTTAAAAATAATAATGCCAAGTGTTGGTATTAATAAGTGCATCGAGTACATAAAAATGTGCCGTGAAGAGATGGAACAAAAAGGTTATTTTATTCCATCAGGAAAAACTTTAATAGCATTAACTAAAATAGTTAAAAAGAAATTTGGATTATAGGAGGAAATATGAAAAAGAAATTAAACAAGACTAATTTATTTGTATTAATAATCTTTGCATTAAGTGCACTAGTAATCATATTTGATTTGCTTGCTATTTCAGTAACAACATTTATGGGTAAGACATCTGGATGGACTTGGTTCGGTTTTATATCATTTATGGCTGCATTTATATTATTAGATTTATCAAGCCGTTATTTAGATAGCATAAAAAAAGAAAAATAGTGCGTCATCAAATCTATTTTTCTGCAAATAATTATATCAAATTTGCAGAGAAAAATCAAATCAGGGGAAGTTTTTGGTACTAGAGAAAGGAAATTTTTATGAATGAACAAGTAATTATTTATAAAGAAAATTATGAATTAATTTCTTCTTTATTAGCTAAAAAAGAAAAATATGAATTTTTTGAAGGACTATTTGATTATATGTTTAAAGGAATAAAACCTATTTTTAAAAATAAATTTCAAAAAATAATGTTTAACTTTATGGTTAATGAAGCTTTAAGAAATTATAAAAAAAATCAAAAAAAGGACTAAAAACTATGATAAAAATTGTATTAGATGATGAAAAAATATCATTAATAAATAAGATAAAACCAATAGCAAAAAGAGATAAATTTATAGGACAAATTATAGACTGGTATTTTACTCAAAAAGAACCTATTTTTGAAGAAGATAGTTTAGAGGAAGCAATATGGATTAATATAAAAAAACCCCTAGAAACCTACAAAAGTAAAATTGTAAATGGTTCAAAGAGAACTAAAAAAAGTGATAGCGAAATAGTAAGCGAAACCATAAGCGAAATGAGTAGCGACAACAACAACGGAAATAGCAAGCGAAACAATGAGCGAATTGATGAGCGAAATAGTGAGCGGGCTAATAGTTATAGTTGTAGTTATAATAATACTACTAATAATTATTTAGATATTAATACTACAAAGCATAATTTAAAAACTAGTAATAATTTGGAATTTAGTAATAGTTTATTGGAGTTTGTGCAGAAAGAATTAGGGAGATTATTATCTAGCAGTGAAATGGAACTTGTACTTACTTGGGAAGATAATGAACTTACTAGACATGCAATTAAGCAAACTGTACTTAATCGTGCAACAAGTTTGAAATACACTCAAAGTATTCTTTCAGCATACAAATCAAAAGGTTTTACAACTCTTACAGAAGTTGAAACCGATGAAAAACGATTTGAGGAAAATAAATTGAAAAAGTCCAATGGCAAAAAATTATCTAACAAAGAAATTGTAGACAATGCTTGGAAAGAACTAGGATTGCCAGATGACTAAAAAGGATCTGAATGAAATTCTAGATTATATCGAACTGAACTACAATGATTTTAACGATAGTATGCGAAACGAATGGGCGAAGAAGATGGTATTCTACGATAAAAAACTTGTTTTAGAAGCTTTGGAGAAAATTATGTCAGATGAATTCTACCAAAGAAAATTACCTACATTGACATACATTTTGCGAGGATTACCAAAATCAGATGAAATTGAAAGTTTTAAAAATCGAAGAGTGTTATGTGATATTTGCAGAAGGCCATTTGAGAATGTTGAAGAGATGGATAAACACTATCAAAGATGTTGTTGTGTTTCTACAATCAAACGAGAAACAAAAAAATACAAGGGGGTAGATTTAACTGATTATGAAGTTGCACAGTTGTACCAAATGAGTGATGAAGAATTTGAAGAAAGGTACAAAAAATTAGCAAGGTTCTTAATCGAAAATAGTGATTTAGACTGGCAAAAAAGAATAATGGAATGTTATTTAAACCCGCCAAGACCAGAAAAGGCAAAAGAGGTTTTAGAAAGAAAAATAAAGTAATTGAGGAAAGGAAAAAAAGAAATGATTAACACATTAACAGTTATGGGTCGTTTAGTTTCAGACCCAAAAATAATTGAAACTAAAAACATGAAAAAGGCAATAATTACTATATCAGTTCCAAGAAATTTCAAAAACTTAAATGGCATATACGAAGCTGATGTTATTGATTGCGTTATCTGGGCTGGAGCTACACAACAAGTTTGTGAATTATGCAAAAAAGGAGACTTGATTGGTGTCAAAGGAAGAATCCAAAGCTCAGTAACAATTGATGATGGAACTACTTATCAAGAAACAAGAAAAAGAGAACTTATTGTTTTTGCAGAGAAAGTTACATTTTTAGCAAGTAGAAAGGAGAATAGCAATGAATGACAATGAACTTAGAGAAATGACAAAATTTTCTTTAAAAACGGAACTAAACAAAATCTTATGTAATTACATGGCAGTTTATGATGAATATTATTCAAAATGTACTAGAGATAGTGCTTTCTTGAAAGATTTAGTAGATAGTTTACAAGGCATATCAGCAGTATTAGAAGTGTATGTATCTAACGAATACATTCATCCAAGTTATGCACTTGAAAAATTGAAATATTCACAAAGAATTATAGATTCAACAATCAAATATTTTGAAAATAAGGAGAAAAAAAATGGAAAGTAAAAGTTTAAATGAAAGTATTATAAATATCAGAGTAAAATTGCAAAATGCAAAATTAAAGAAAAGTGGCAAAAATAAATTCGCTGGATTTGATTATTTTGAATTAGCAGATTTTTTACCAAAATTAAATGAATTGATGTTAGAGGAAAAAGTCAATGATAGATTTTATATTAAAGATGATTATGCGACATTAGAATTACAAAAAGGTGAAGAAATAAATACTTATACAATGCCATTTGTATTATTTGAAACACCAGTTAATGTTAAGCAAAATCAAACAACTGGAGAAATAAGAGAAGTTAAATCAATGCAAGATATTCAATATCTAGGAGCATTAAATACATACTACAAAAGATATTTATATTTAAATGCGTTTGGTATAACTGATGGCGATGTAATTGACAGTATGGACAATAATGAAATGGATAAAAAAGACTCAATTGATTATAGACAAAAGTTAATAGCATATTGTAATGAAAAAAATATTGATATGAATGAAATCGCGAAAACATACAAGTTAAATGCTAAAACAAACAATATTACCTTCAAAAAAGTATATGAAGAAATTATGAAAGGAGGAAACTAATGCAAGCTGTAACGGTAGATAGAGATAAATATATTGGAGGATCGGATATTCCAATTATTATGGGAATAAGTTCATTTAAAACAAGGTTTGATTTATTACTAGAAAAGGCTGGAATAAAAGAAAATGATTTTAATGGAAACAAATACACCGAATATGGGAATGTAATGGAACCTAAAATAAGAGAATATGTTAATAAATCGTTTGATAAAGAGTTTATCGAAGGCAAACACATTAACGGAGATATTAGAGTACACACCGATGGTGAAGATAAAGATTGCATTTTAGAAATAAAAACCACATCTCAAATACACGAAAAATTGGAAGATTACAAAGTGTATTTAGTTCAATTGCTGTTCTATATGCAAGAAACAAAAAAATGTTTTGGATATCTAGCAGTATATGAAAGACCAGAAGACTTTAATGAAGAGTTTGATAGCAATAAGTTACATATATACAGATTAGAAATAAAAGATTACAAAGATTTATTAGAACAAATAAATAATGCGGTAGAACAATTTAGAATTGATTTAGCAAAAGTAAAAGAAAATCCTTTTATAACAGAAGAAGAGTTAGTTCCAGTTGATTTAACAGAATTATCAAACAAAATTGTAGTTTTAGAAAATCAATTAGTAGAAATGAAAAAAATTGAAATGCAATCTAAAGAATTAAAAATGCAATTAAAAGCAGCAATGGAAAATAAAAACATTAAGAAATGGGAAACACCGAATGGGGTAAAAATTACTTTAGTAGCAGACAGTGAAGATAAAATAATTAAAAAATTTAATGAGGCTTTATTTAAAGAAAATAATCTAGATCTATGGGATGAATATAGTGAAGAAGTAGTACAAAAAGGTAAAGCTGGTTATGTAAAAATAACATTACCAAAGGAGAATTAAAAAATATGAATAAAGCAATAATAATTGGAAATTTAACAAGAGATATAAAAATTCAATATACGCAAAGTAATAAAGCCGTAGGTGAATTTACTGTTGCAGTTAATAATGGTAAGACAGCGGATGGGGAAAAAATACCTGCTGATTATATAACTTGTGTCGTTTGGAACGAACAAGCTGAAAATATGAAAAAGTATACTTCAACAGGTAGCAAAGTTGCTGTCGAAGGCAGAATAAAAGTTGATAATTGGGAGGATGAAACTGGTAAACATTATAGAACTTATGTGTTAGCAAGTAGAGTAATGTTTTTAAATTCAAAAAGTAACAAACCATTACCTACTGACCCTAATCCAGAAGTTCCAGCACCAAGTAATAATGCGCCTCAAATTTCTGATCCATATACTGAATTTGCAAACGAAAATGAAATTGATCCAAGTCAATTCCCGTTCTAATTATGATAGGAAAACCCGAAGAACTATCAAGAGTATTATTTAATCTTGATAGAGATAAAGTTTATGAGATTAAAGAATATAAAAAGATGAGAAGTAAAGATGCAAATGCTTACTTCCACAAACTTGCAAATGAACTTGCAAAATATAATCGAGCTAATGGATTTGCAGTATCTGATGAAGATATGAAAATTGATTTAAATCTTGCATATGGGACTATAGCCACAGATAAAAATAATTCAGCAATTTGTGCTATAGTTCCGCAAGGTACTAATATGAGAGAGTTTTACCCTTATGCAAAAAAGTACAAAAGAGCCGATATGAAAGACTTTTATGTCTTTTATAAAAGAACCCACGAACTCAATTCAAAAGAGTTCTGGCAACTAATTAAAGGGGTAGAAAGTGAATGTAAAAAAGTTGGAATAAAAACATTGGATGATGTTGAATTTGAAAGGTTAATGAATAATTATGGAAAATGAAATTAAAACATTAAAAAGTGAGCTTGAATATTATAAAAGTGAGTTATCACTTACAAAAAATGTTATAAATCAAAAAAATAAAGTTATAAGAGAATTAACAAAAAAAATTATAAAGTTGGAGGACAAGTTAGAAAAATGATATTTAAATCTAAATATCAGAGGGTTTTGAAGGATGAATATAAATCATTAAAAAATAAATTAAATTTGGCTGAAAAAGCAAATAAAGGACTTGCTGATGATTTAAAAGTAAGTCAAAATGAAGTAACTAAATTATCTGCATTACTTAATACATTGCGAGATGATAAAGAAAAAGTCATAAAAAAGCATAATGATTTATTAAATAGAAAAGATAAATTAAGAGAGCAAGTTACTGAATTAAAAAAAGAAGTAACTAATTTAAAAGAAGAATTAAAGCTAACAAAAGAAGAAAAATCAGCAGTTGAAAAAGAATATGCTGATTTTAAAAAAGACAAATGGTTAATAAACAAAATACCATCTGGAAGAATTCCAAATAAGCAAAGAATAGGGGTTAAGAGTGGTGCAAAGACTAGTAGAATTATAAAAAAAGTAAAGGAGAATGTATGAAAAAAATTAAAGTGGTTTTATTAATTATATTTTGCAGTTTATTTATGGCAGGATGTGATAGTGCAGAGACAGTTAGATACAATATAAGTCGAGAGGCTAATGAGTTTAAAGTTAAAAGAAGAATCACATTTATAAACTTAAGAACTGGAGAATATTTATTTCAAGTAACTGGGAATTGTAGTATTAAGGGTGGACTAGAAAGTACAAATAGTGAATTAGAACTTGTATGCAGAATTGGTGAAGATAAATATCAAAAACATATGTTATACATAGCAAATGAAACAACTTATGTTGTAGAACAATTAGAATATAGTGATGTTTCTAGATATGATTATCAATTCATATTTAGACCAGAAGCAATAGTCCCAGTTCAAATTAAAACTCAAGTTGGTGAGGAATAAATAATGAAAGTAAATAATTTAAAATGGTATGAAGAAATATGTGAATTATTTGATAAAAAATATGATTCTAAAGGTTCTATTTCAAACGATAAATTAAATGAAATGTGTAAAGATTTAATTACTAAAATTTATAAATTAAGTGACACAGTTCGAGAACTAAAGGATGATTTAGAAAATTATTATAATCCCAAAACACCACAAGAGTTAATTGAGGAACAAATTGGAGATTACAGGAGGTTTTAATGAAAAATAATTTAAGTGATGTAAATAATTATTTATTCGAAGAATTAGAAAGATTAAATGATGATGAGAATTTAGAAAATGAAGAAAATTTTAAAAAAGAAATTCAAAGAGCTAAAGCTGTATCTTCAATATGTTCTACAATAGTTTCAAATGCAAATTTAATATTAAATGTCAAAAAATACGCTGATGAATTAGGAATAAATGAAAAAGAAGTATTGCAACTAAAGGGAAAATAGTATGCATAGATATAGTGAAGAACAAAAGAAATTTATTATTGATAATTATTATGGAAAATATTCCAAGGAATTAGCGGATATATTTAATAAACAATTTAACACAAATATAACTGCTAAAGAAATAAAAAACTATAGAGAAAATCATAAATTAAATAGCGGTTTGACTGGTAGATTTGAAAAAGGACATGTAACTCATAATAAAGGTAAAAAGCAAACTGAATATATGAGTAAGGAAGCAATAGAAAAAACAAAAGCAACAAGATTTAAAAAAGGTAATATCCCGCAGAATCGTAGAGAGATTTGGGAAGAAAGAATATCAAAAGATGGATATGTATATATAAAAGTTATGGATGGCTGTAAAAATGATAACTGGGAATTAAAACATAGATATATTTATAAACAATATTATGGTGAAATTCCTAATGGATATAATGTAATGTTTGCTGATAAGAATAAAAGAAACTTTGATATTGATAATCTAATTTTAGTATCAAAAAGTGAAGATTTAATAATGAACAATAATAAATTATTGTTTAGTAATAAAGAATTAACTAAAACGGGGCATTTAATAGCAAAAGTCATCGATAAAACAAACAAGGTTAAAAATGAAAGATTATGAGCAATTGTATTATGATCTACTTTATAAGTATAAAAAAGCATTAAAAAAAATTGAAGAATTGGAACAAGAATTAGAAACCTTATCAAACTATAAAGATGTGAAAACTAAAAAATTATTATTGGAATCTTTAATTAAATTTAAAAGCAGTAAAAGGTAAATAAAGTTATTTATGGAGGTGGAAATGAGAAATTTAGTTATATTAAGGGGTAGCCCTGCGAGTGGAAAATCCACTTGGGTTAAAAAAATGGGATTAGAAAATTATACTTTATGCGCTGATACAATTCGTTTATTAGTTGAAAGTCCTATAATTGTGCCAGATAAAAAACATAGAGTAATCAGTCAAAAAAATGATAGCTATGTATGGCAATTGTTATTTGAATTGTTAGAAAAAAGAATGAGTAGAGGAGAATTTGTTGTAATAGATGCTACACATAGCAAATCAAGTGATTTTAGCAGGTATAACAAATTATGTGGAAGATATAGATATAGAAAATATTATGTTGATTTTAGCGATGTACCAATAGAAGAATGCAAGAGAAGAAATTCTTTAAGAGAAGATTATAAACAAGTACCTGAAATAGTTATAGATAAAATGTATTCTAGATTAAAAACTCAACAAAAAACAAGTGGTTGGTTAGAAATTAATAAAGATAATTTTTGGAACGAAATAGGAGTAAAATTGTTTGATATGAACAATTATGAAAGAATAAATGTTTTTGGAGATATTCACGGTTGCTTTAATCCGCTAAAAGAATATTTTACTAAATATCCTTATAATAAAAATGAAATGTATATATTTTGTGGTGATTATTTAGATAGAGGTTTGCAAAACAAAGAAACTTTACTATTTTTAATGGACTTGTCTTCTAAAAAAAATGTGTTGTTTTTAGAGGGAAATCACGAAAAGTGGTTAAATTATTATTCGTTAGATGAATTGGAAAATATAAAATCAAAAACCTTTATAAATAAAACAATGCTTGAAATAATTAATATAGATAAAAAAGATATAAGAGCATTTTATAGAAAAATAGGTCAATTAGCTTATTTTGAATATGGCAGTGTAAGATACTTAATTACTCATGGTGGCATAAGTTATGTACCTGAAGAATTACAGTTAATAGCAACTGAACAACTTATTAATGGAGTTGGAGATTATAATATTCAAATAGATGAAGTGTTTAATGAAAATGAGAAAAATAATAATATTATTCAAATCCACGGACATAGGAACACTTTTGAAATAGATGGTACTGAACATTCTTATAATTTAGAGGGCAAAATTGAATTTGGAGGAGAACTAAAAGTTTTACAACTTTCAAAAAATAATAAACCAGCAATGGTAAAAATTAAAAATGACTATTTTGGAAAACCTGGAGAAGTTAATGAATTTAAAGAGTGCAGAGCCAAAATAAATATTCCTATGGTAGAACAGTTAAGACTTTCTAAAGATATAAAGGAAGCGGATTTAGGAGATGGCATTAGTTCATTTAACTTTACTAGAAATGCTTTTTATAAGAAAAATTGGAATGAGTATACTTGCAAAGCTAGGGGATTATTTATTGATACAGTTAAAGATAAAGTAGTTGCTAGGGGATATGAAAAGTTCTTTAATATCAATGAAAGAAAAGAGACCGAGTTGGAGCATTTATTGGTTAAGTTTAAAGATAAGATTACTTGTTATAAAAAAGAAAATGGTTTTTTGGGTATTTTATCTTTAGTAAATGGAAAATTATTCTTAGCTAGTAAATCTACTAATAAAGGTGAATTCGCCGACTATTTCCAAAAAATATTTGATGATAGTGGTATTGATAAAGTAAAGCTGATTACTTATTTAAAAAATCACGATGTATCTTTAGCTTTTGAAGTAATTGATGTTGAAAATGATCCTCATATTATTAAATATGATAAATCTAAAATTGTATTATTAGATATTATTTATAATAAATATGAGTTTGAAAAAGAGTCGTATGAAAAAGTAGTAGCATTAGCCAAAGTTCTTGGATGTGAATGTAAAACAATTTATAAAGAGTTTGATAATGTAAGAGATTTCCATAAATGGTATTTAGAAAATACTGATGAGGAAGATTTGTCTAAAGATGATATTGAGGGTGTTGTCATTGAATCATCTGGAATTATGACTAAATTAAAGTTTCCTTATTATAACTTTTGGAAATTTATGAGAAGAGTAAAAGAACAAGTAGCTCATAAAGAAACTCCTAAATTATCTAGTCTATTTAATGCAACAGCTAATTATTTCTATGCTTGGTTAAAAAAACAAAATGAGGAAACTTTAGCTAATGACATTATTACTTTAAGAGATAAATTTTTGGAAGATAAATATATTTAAGAGATGGTTTAGTAGAGGAGGTAGAAGATAATGAAAATTAAAGTTATAGATATGTTAGTAAAAATTGCAAATGGGGAAGAAGAAAAAAATGTAAAAACAAAATATGATAGTGCTACTTGGATAAAAGATGATTTTTTGTTCAATATTTATAAAGAGTTTGAAAAAAGAAGGAATTTTGAAATTGTTGAATTTTTAAACGACTATGTAGAAATAATCGAAGAACCAAAGAAGATAGAATATGAGCAAATCGAAGAATTAACTTGTAATGAATATGATTATGAAAAGAAAACTATTAATTCACTAATAAAAAATCAAAGGAAATTAATAGATGAAATTAACAATTTAAAGGAGAAAAAAGATGAATAAAGAAGAAGTATTAAAAGAATTATTTCAATTACCAAAAGATGATATATTAGATATTTTAGAAATTATTAATGGCTATAAAAAAAGAGTTAACAAAAGCAAAAAAGACTCTTTGCTTATGAGGTGTTTATTTATGAAAGGTTATCATAAATTCAAAGAATTTTATAAAGAAAACAAAATAACAAAAGATAATACGCTAGTATCTGCCTTAGATTATGAAACAACAAACATCAGGTCATATTTGAAATTAAAAAATATTTTAAATATAGATGATAAAATATTTAAAAAAATCATTGAAGAAATAGAAGGAAGTGATAATAATGGGTAAACAAATACCTTTTAAAATGAGAAATGTTTATGATTTGGATGACTATTATGTACTAGAACAAAATGGTTGGAAATTACCATCAAATAATACCTTGAAAGGTTATAAAAAACAACAATTAATCGAAATTGTTAGAATGTTAGAGCATAATTGGGCTGGAGAAATAAAAGCAAATATGCTACAAAATAAAAGACTAGAAAATTTTTATAATTACTATAAAGAAAAAGGACAAGAAGAATTATTTTCAAAAATAATAGATAAGGAAAATAATGAAGAAAAGAATGCTTGATATAGTAGAAATAAAAGTAGCAAAATACTTAAAATTTTTTATAGAAGATAAATATATTTACTGTGAAAACATTGTAACAGGAGAAAGGGTTATAGTAGGTGAGATAAATGAAATATATATTAAAAGAGGTATCAGAATGAAAAAGCAGAATTTAATAGATTTAGGTTTTTACCAAGATGAACCTCTTGATTTTAAATTTGATACTAGCATAAATAAACCAGTTTTATGCAAAAGATGTGATAATTATTATTATGCTTATCCAACTAAAACAGGCTGGGTATATTATCGTTCTCGTTATTTAGGAGAAAGAGATAAAGAAATAATAGATATAACTTTTTACGAATGGGCTTATAAAGTTTTAGAAGAGGTATCAAAATGAAAGATAAATTCATGAAAAATGGTGTATTTTCATTGGAATATGATAAAGAAACATTAAAAGATCTGGTTTTAAAATTGCAAGAAAAAAATGTACAACTAGAAGAACAAGCCGCATATCTTCGTAGAAGTTGTGAAAGAAAAGAAGAAAAAATATATGAACAATATGATGAAATAGTTGGTTTAGATACTAAAATAGATAAAGCTTTAAAGAAAATAAATGATTATAAAATTTATTGCAAAGAAAATAAAGGGTTTACTGAATATACAGATATTGAAATAGAAGCAATAGCACCAGTATTAACAAATATAGAAAATATTTTAAAGGAGAAAATATAATGGAACCATTAACATTAGAGGAAACAAGGTTAAAAGAAGAAATGAAAGCAAGATGTCTTTCAAAAGGTCAATATAAGGATGAAAATGCAAAAGCAAAATTTAAGATGCTATGCCATTTAGAAGATTTTGTAATTCAATATTGGGAATTAAAGAAAGAGAATGACACATTAAAAAAAAGAATTAAAGATGCAATGGAATATAATCAAGAAGATATAAATCAAATAAAAGAATTTTATAAACCAACTCACGAGATAATATATTCTGGTGATGCAATAATCGATATTGCTAAAGTAACTATTGCAATACTCAAGGGAAAAAAGAATGAGTGATGTAGTAAAAGTTGCTAAGTCAATTATTATTTCAATTTTAGCAAATAACGATAATCCAACAGCAGATGGAATGTATGAAATATTTCAAATTCAAAGTGGTAATAAAAAAATACTTATAGAGCATATAAAAGCAATTAGAAATATTATGGATAAAGCATTAAAGGAATTGGAAGGAAGTGATAGTAATGATTAAATTTTATTTAAGTACAGTATTAATATATTTCATTATTTATATTGCAAGTGGAATACTAACAAGAAAACAATTTATAAAAGCTAGAGATAAACTAAGAAAGGCAACAAATGACAATTCTAAAATTTATGGATATGCAAGAACAACTATAGATTATCTATTATTATCCTTTGTACCTGTAATTAGATTATTTGGATTAATAGCAAAATACTATTTTATAGCCAATACAGATGAATTTATAAAAAGAATAAAAGAAAAAGATGGTAGTAATGTTAAAGATTAATTATAAAGGTTATGTGATATCTCAAGCAAGTAATAATCATGTAATGATATACAAAGATAATCAAATGATGTTTCATAGTCCAGCTAGTGTTAAACTAAATAAAGATGGGCTAAAAAACACATTGGAACATTATTTTAAATTAAAAGATTTAGTAGAGAAAGTAGAGAGTGATGAGTAAATGCTAACATTACCGATTAAAAAGAAATGGTTTGATATGATTAAATCAGGTGAAAAGGAAGAAGAATATCGAGAAATTAAACCTTATTATGCCAGCAGATTTTATAACAACTATATTGCTAGTGGCGTAGGTTTAGAATGGATTTTAAATAATAATCCAATAGTTTATCAAGATATTATTTTAAGAAATGGATATTCAAAAAATAGTCCAAGTATTATTTGTTATGTGCATATAGAAAAAGGCACTGGTAAAGAAGAATGGGGAGCAGAGCCTAACAAACTATATTATGTATTAAAAATATTAAGTGTAGAGGAGATTAAATAATGACCGATAAAGAATTAAATAGCCACGATTTGGCTAGAGAAATAGAAATAGTAAAATTACAAGAAGAGAATAAAAGACTAAACGGTGCTATACAAACATACGATATACTTCTAAAGTCAAATATTAAAGCAAATGAAGAATTAAAATCTTTATTAAGAGGTACAACACATTGCTTTGATGAAGAGGAACATAATAGACTTAAAGAAGAAAATCAGGAATTAAAGAAATAACTTGAAAATTGCTATTGTAATAGAACGGATTGCTCTGGAAGAATAAAAGATAG
>ERZ773235.1845-NODE-1845-length-20084-cov-3.706376_pt1 | contig 20084 bp, 19 predicted proteins | sample MGYA00580522_ERZ773235 | MGnify/ENA primary metagenome ERZ773235 (study PRJEB29015, sample SAMEA2737797) | human gut metagenome | biome: human gut; feature: human-associated habitat; material: faeces | place: China | collected 2012 ...
TCTAGTATTCTCAAGAACATTGTTATGCCGCTCCATTTCATTACGCGAGATGTATGCATAATAATAACCTTGGAACGTGACCGAAATCGAAGATTTCGAAGTTAACTTTAAGTCGAGCGGGGCTTTGTACGGTTTCGGCTTTGCCGAAATGCCGCCGGTCAATTATGGAAATAAAGGATAACGATGAAAGAATTTGTAATTCAGAGAAATGACAGCAATCAACGTGTTGATAAGTTTTTGGGGAAAGCAGTAAAAGGATTGCCAAAGAGTTTGATGTATAAGTATATCAGGCTGAAAAGAATCAAAGTGAACGGAAAACGGTGCGAGATATCAACGATACTGCAAGAGGGCGACTTGTTGTCACTGTATATAAACGATGAGTTTTTTTCTTCGCTGAAAGATCCCGTAACTTCATTTCTTCAAGCTCCAACGGCACTGCAAATTGTTTATGAAGATGAAAATATCTTACTGATCGATAAACCTCCCGGCTTGGTGGTGCACGAGGATAATCGGCAGCTTGCAGACAGCCTGATCAATCGAATCAAGCATTATCTGTATGAAAAAGGGGGATATTGTCCTGCCGGCGAGCTTTCTTTTGCGCCTGCGCTTTGCAATCGGATTGACCGAAACACCGGAGGTATTGTGATTGCTGCTAAAAACGCGGAAAGCCTGCGGATCATCAATGAAAAGATACAGCAAAGAGAGATTCAAAAATATTATCTTTGTTTGACCGAGGGAATGATAGTTCCACAGTCGGCAGAGCTGCACTATTATTTAAAAAAAGACGAATCGACCAATAAAGTATCTGTCAGCGAACGGCATTTGGATGGTTATAAGGAAATTGTCACCTTATACCGAGTGATTTCTTCAGACGGAAAACACAGCTTGGCAGAGGTTGAATTGAAAACCGGAAGAACCCATCAAATCAGAGCACAGATGGCATATATTGGCTTCCCGCTGGTTGGAGATGTGAAGTACGGGGCGAAAGAAAAGAGTAAATATCATGCTCTTTATTCCTATAAGGTGAAATTTGATTTTAAATCGGATGCAGGAATTTTAAATTATTTGCAGGGCAGAACATTTGAAACAAAAGATGTTTGGTTTGCAAAAGAAATAAGAACAGAAGAGAAAGGACAATCGGACAGATGAAATATGTAGTAATATTATGTGACGGTATGGCGGATTATAAATTGGAGGAACTCGATGGTAGAACACCGATGACTGTTGCAAATAAACCCAATATGAATTGGCTGGCTGCGCACGGAAATGTCGGTATGGTCAAAACGGTCGGAGACGGATTTAAGCCGGGCAGCGACGTCGCAAATTTATCGGTGATCGGTTACGCACCGGCCAAGTATTATGCCGGTCGGTCGCCGTTAGAAGCCGCAAGCATCGGGATTGATCTGAAAGAAAGCGATGTGACGATGCGGTGTAATCTGGTTACTTTGTCTGATGAGGAAAATTACGAGGATAAAACTATTTTAGATTATTGTGCAGATGATATTTCAACCTCCGAAGCGGAAATATTAATTCAATATTTGGCAGAACATTTCAACAATGATGAATTCAGCTTGTATCCCGGCGTCAGCTACCGGCATTGTTTGGTGTGGCACAATGGCACCACTCAAGTGGGAACTTTGACGCCGCCTCATGATATTACCGGCAAAAAAATCAAGGATTACATCCCAAATCATCCCAATGCGCAAAAACTGTATGAAATGATGAAACAGGGGTATAATTTATTAAAAGATCATCCTGTGAATCAAGCTAGAATTGCACGCGGTCTGCGCCCTGCAAATGCCGTTTGGTTCTGGGGAGAGGGCAGAAAAAAACCGCTTACCGGTTTTCAGGAAAAGTTCGGACTGCACGGAGCGGTGGTTTCGGCAGTAGACTTAATTAAAGGAATCGGCAAGCTTGCCGGAATGGAGGTTCTGGAAGTAGAGGGCGCTACCGGCTATTTGGATACCAATTTTGACAATAAAGCGAACGCCGCAATGGATGCTTTGAAAAACGGCTGTGATTTTGTTTATATTCATCTGGAGGCTCCTGATGAATGCGGTCATCGCAATGAACTTCAAAATAAAGTCAAATCGTTGGAAATCATAGATGAAAAGATCATCGGTCCGGTTTTAAAGGATCTGGAACAATATGATGATTATAAAGTGATGATATTGCCGGACCATGCCACACCGATTGCGCTCAGAACACATGTTTCTGATCCGGTTCCGTTTTTGATGTACCATAAAAACGGCGTTGCCGCACATCCGGTTTCGTTGTTTGATGAGGAAAATGCGGAAAAAACCGGTGTCTTTATTGAACAGGGCGATACGATCATGGAACAATTTATCAAATTTGAGTAATTTTTCCTCAAACTATTTACAAAATAATAAATTTATGATATACTAACATAGTTGTCCGCACCATGGCTTGTGGGTGTAAGCCCGAAAGGCAGTAATTTTTTGCTTGCCCGGGAGTTTTGCCTTCCCCTTGCTATGCTGTCGGCTGAATATTAAAAGAGGTGAAAGATATGTTGTTGAAAGAAGAAAAAACTGCGGTTATTGATGCTAACCGTACCCATGAAAACGACACCGGATCTCCGGAAGTTCAGATTGCGATTCTGACCAAAAGAATCAACGATTTGACCGAACATTTGAAGGTTCACAAAAATGATCACCATTCTCGCAGAGGCTTGCTGAAAATGGTCGGTCGCCGTCGTAATCTTCTTAACTACCTGATGAAGAAAGATATTGAACGTTACCGTGCAATTATCGCTAAATTGGGTATTCGTAAGTAACTGGCTGATAAGGCAGGTGGGATTTCCATCTGCCTTTTTGGTATTTCCTGAATGTTCACACGATTCGGAAATCATATTTTATTGTGTGAAAAAAATACGGACGGCTCGTATATGGGTTCTTTTTACAGAGTCCATGTTTAGCATAAATTAGTGTGCTTTGACTAAAACAGAGCATAGTAATTTTGCTAAACAAGCTGTCCGAATAAAATGATGGAGGCTTGTAAACGATGTTTGAAAACCACAGAACTTTTAAAACGCAATTTGCCGGCAGAGAACTGATTGTAGAAACAGGCAAAACCTGTATGCTTTCTAACGGTTCCTGTTGGGTGCGCTATGGCGACACTGTCGTTATGGCAAATGTTACGATGTCCGCAAAACCGCGCGAGGGAATTGACTTTTTCCCCCTTTCGGTAGACTATGAGGAACGGCTGTATGCGGTCGGTAAAATTCCCGGTTCTTTTTTGAAAAGGGAAGGAAGACCTTCTGAACGCTCTATTTTGACTTCTCGGATGGTTGACCGTCCGATTCGTCCGTTGTTTCCGAAAGATATGAGAAATGATGTTTCGGTAGTGATGACTGTTCTTTCTACCGATATGGATAATCAGCCGGAAATTACCGGATTAATCGCAACCTCGGTGGCGCTTTCTATCTCTGATATTCCGTGGAACGGCCCGATCGGCGGCGTTAATGTCGGCTTGGTAGATGACGAAATTGTAATCAATCCGAATCTGGAACAGCGCAATAAGAGCGATCTTACTTTGACTGTCGCCGGTACGGAAGAAAAAATTGTCATGATTGAAGCCGGTGCGAACGAAGTTTCCGATGAAAGAATGTTAGACGCTATCGCAGCCGGACATGAAGAAATTAAAAAGATCGTTGCATTTATCCGCGACGTTCAGCAACAAATCGGAAAAGAAAAAATTGTATTTGAATCCAAGAAAGTAAATCCGGAATTATTTGAAGCGATTAAAGAATTTGCTGCCGACAGAATTAAAGTTGCGCTTGATACCGATGACAAAAATGTTCGGGAAGAGCGTTTAGCTCCGATTGTAGCGGACATTCATGAAAAATTCGAAGAGTTATATCCGGAGGATGCCGGTACGATTGATGAATGCATCTATTTGGTACAAAAGTATATTGTTCGCAGATGGCTGTTGGATGAAAACAAACGGGTAGACGGACGCGGTATGAACGAGATTCGCCCGCTGGCTGCCGAAGTTGCGGTTGTGCCGAGAGTTCATGGTTCCGGATTGTTTACCAGAGGTCAGACGCAGGTGTTGAGTATTGCTACTTTGGGACCGATGAGAGATTCCCAGATCATTGACGGTATTGATGAGGAAGACGAAAAGCGTTATATGCATCATTATAATTTCCCGTCCTATTCTGTCGGTGAAACCAAGCCCAGCAGAGGTCCCGGACGCCGGGAGATCGGTCATGGTGCTTTGGCGGAGAAAGCTTTGGTTCCGGTATTGCCGTCGGTAGAAGATTTCCCGTATGCCATCCGTGTCGTATCGGAAGTGCTGTCCTCAAACGGTTCTACTTCTCAGGGCTCTATCTGCGGTTCTACGCTGGCACTGATGGATGCCGGTGTGCCGATTAAAGCGCCAGTAGCCGGTATTTCCTGCGGCTTAATCACCGAGGGCGACAGATGGATGACCATGGTAGATATCCAGGGACTGGAAGATTTCTATGGTGATATGGACTTTAAAGTGGGCGGTACCCATAAAGGTATTACCGCAATCCAGGTCGATATTAAAATTGACGGTTTGACGCTGGATATTATTAAAGAAGCATTTGAAAAAACACATAAAGCGCGTAATTATATTCTGGATGAGATCATGCTCAAAGCAATTCCTGCTGTCAGAGATTCTGTCGGAGAGTATGCACCGAAAATGGCTTCTACAAAGATTCCGGTTGATAAAATCAGAGAAGTAATCGGAACCGGTGGAAAAGTCATTCAGAAAATTTGTGCCGATTGCGATGTAAAAATCGATATTAACGATGACGGTGCCGTGTCAATTTTAGGCGTCAACCGCGAAAATACCGAAAGAGCTCTGTCTATCATTAATACCATTGTGAATGATCCGGAGGTCGGTGCGATTTATAAGGGCAAAGTCACCAGATTGATGAACTTTGGTGCGTTTGTGGAAATAGCTCCCGGAAAAGAAGGCTTGGTTCATATTTCCAAGCTGGATGAAAAACGGGTTGAAAAGGTAGAAGATGTTGTTTCTGTCGGCGATGAACTGCTTGTAAAAGTGCTTGAAATCGACAGTCAGGGCAGAATTAACCTTTCTCGTAAGGATGCAATCGCTGATTTAGCAAAGAAAAACAACTAACACGAATATGAAATAGTAAGGAAAAAGCCTTGGGACATTAAGTTCCAAGGCTTTTTCCTTACTTTATAAACTTTTTCAATTTTAACAGTTCATCGGTATCCATTTCTAAGATACGGTTCAAAGCTTGCTTGCGATACATTTCAACTTTCATCGTCGCGATGTTGTCGGGAGAGTCGGTAATGGAAATAGTGCGGTTGTTTGTGATTTCATCTTGCTGCGCCAAGAAATCCATTAAGTCATTAATTTCGAGATATGAAGTTTTACCCTGATCGGTAGTAAAGTCTTTAATCTTAATTATATCCAGCGCGTCAGTGATCGGGCGAAGGTATCGACGGCTGATTAGAATTGAAACAACAAAGCTTAGAATCAAAAATATCGAAACAATGATAAGCAGATATTCCTGATTGGTATTCCTATTTTTGTTCTTGCCGTGATGGGGATCATCAACGCTGCGAAAGGATTAGCAAAAGAGCTTCCTATTATCGGTAAAATCAAAATCATGAAATAAGGATGAAAACGTATAGATAAAATCGTTTCATACGTAACTTTGTATTGCCTGCTGATTGAGATTATCTCAGTCAGCTTTTTCTTTTTTATATTTGTTAATATTTCGTTAATATTGTAAATAAATATGAGACAAAAACGACCAAACAAAGAAAAAATGTGATAAAATAAAAATAAAAATAAAAGTTAAGGAGGATTATTATGATAAGCAGCATGACCGGCTACGGCAGAGCGCAAGAAGTAATTGGCAACAAAGACATTACTGTTGAGATAAAGGGAATTAATCATCGCTTTTTTGAATTTAATGCGCGGGTACCGCGAACATACGGCTATATTGAGGAACGTATTAAATCTGTACTGCAAAGCAGTATTTCACGCGGAAAAGTTGAGGTCAGTGTAGCTATTTACAATGTTGATACGCCTGATTCGGAAGTGGCGGTGAATGTAGAGCTGGCTAAAAATTATCTGGAGACACTGCGTGTTTCGGCAACTGAATTAAATATAGCGGATGATTTAAAGCTTAGTCATTTGCTTCAATTAAATGATGTCTTTACCATCCGCAAGAAAGCGGACGATGAAGAAGCGGTTTTGTCAGCAGTAGAGGAAGTCACCGGAAAAGCGGTAAACAGTTTTGTCGCAATGCGCCGAACCGAAGGCAGCAAACTGAAAGAGGATTTGCTTTCCAGAATTGTTTCTATTGAAAATGCGGTTGGTGTGATTGAGGAAAAAGCTTCACAGATGGCAGATGATTATCGGGAAAGATTGTTTCAGAAACTAACCGAGATTCTACACGATAAAAACATTGATGAACAGCGTGTTTTAACCGAAGCGGCGATTTTTGCCGAAAAGGTCGCTGTTGATGAAGAAACGGTGCGCTTGCGAAGTCATATTTCACAATTTCGGCAGTTGCTGGAAATTCCGGAGCCGGTTGGAAGAAAACTGGATTTTTTAATTCAGGAGTTTAACCGTGAAACGAATACCATCGGTTCTAAGGTGCAGAATGTAGAGATTACTAAGATTGTGGTTGATATTAAATCGGATATTGAAAAGATCAGAGAGCAGATACAGAATATAGAATAGCCTGGTTTACCAATCAAAATAACGGAAGAAGGTGTTTGGGCATAATAGCTTGATGATCGATAGAATATCGGCGTAAGCTTCGTGCCCCTAATAATGAAACTGATTAATATTGGATTCGGAAACATGGTTTCTGCGAATCGATTGATTGCCATTGTCAGCCCGGAGTCTGCTCCGATTAAAAGAATCATTCAAGACGCGCGTGATAAAGGTGCCTTGATTGATGCGACTTACGGAAGACGCACCCGTGCGGTGCTGATTACTGACAGTGATCATGTTATTTTGTCGGCAATCCAACCGGAAACCGTAGCAAACAGAATCGTAGACCATGATGAAGATGAGGATGAAGACGAAGATGAGGAATAAACAGGGGCTGCTTTATGTATTATCCGGCCCTTCCGGCTGTGGAAAAGGAACGGTAGTGCGGGAATTGTTGGACAGAAATGAAAACATCTTTTTATCAGTATCGGCAACCACCCGTTCGCCGCGCAGCGGAGAAGTGCATGGTCAGCATTATTATTTTCTTTCAAAAGAGCAGTTTGAAGAGCAGATAGCGGCAGACGGCATGCTGGAGCATGCAAACTATTGCGGCAATTATTACGGTACACCCAAAGAAGCTGTCATGAAGATGTGCCGAGACGGCAAAGATGTTATCTTGGAAATCGAGGTACAGGGCGCTTTGCAGATCAAGAAAAAATGCCCGGAAGCAGTTTTGATTTTTATTTTACCGCCAAGCTTGGAGGAACTGAGCCGCAGATTGATTGACCGGAATACCGAAGATATGGATACCGTTTATAAACGGCTGTCTAAATCAACCGAGGAAATGCAGTATGCCAAAGAATATGACTATACGGTTGTGAACGATACCGTTTTGGAAACCGTTAATCAAATTGTGTCGATTATGGAAGCAGAAAAATTTCGTTCTAAGCGGATGCTTCCGGTGATTGATGACATTCTAACAACGAAGGAAACAAAGTAACAATTTCTCAGAAGCACGGTCTGCTTTTGAGGTGATTAAAATAATAGGAGGATATTTATTATGATGCACAAACCTGCTGTAACAGATATTTTAAAAAGCAATGAAAGCTATTACTCTTTGGTGATGGCTGTCGCAAAACGGGCAAGAGATATTGCATCCGAGGCGGAGTTAAACGGAGAAATTATCGTGGAAAAACCGGTACAGATTGCAGTGGAGCAGTTTGCCAAAGGAGAGTATAAGCTGATTGAAACACCCGGCATCGGCGACGATATTGAATAATGGCTTGAGGTTAATACGGTTTTGCCGGAAAATATTCCGACGGAAAGGATATGATAAATCGTGCTCAGAAGATTGACCGCGCTCATTGCAGTAGATAAGACTGCTTATCATTTTGACACGCTTTTTACTTATTTAATTCCGGAAGAATTAACCGATCACATTCAGGTCGGGTGCCGTGTATTGGTACCGTTTGGCATGGGAAATAAAAAGGTGCAGGGAATGGTATTTGAATTGATGCCGTTTCGTGAAGAATGCGCCGGATATAAATCCGTTCATGCTTTGATCGATACAGAACCGATATTCACACCCGAAATGTTTCGAATCACCCGTTTTTTGGTTAAGAATACCTTTTGTACCTATTATGATGCAATTAAGGCGATTCTGCCGATTGGCATTAACGTGGACATCAGTCCGAGCTATCAGCTGACGAAAAGGTTTGAAGAGCAGGATTTAGCTGCTTTATCGGCAGAAGAACGCAATTTGGCAGCATTTTTGAAAACAGCGCAAACACAGCGTCAGATAGATGCGTTTCTGGAAACGAAGTCCAACGCGAAAAAGAAGCAAATTGTTCAGTCGTTGTTGGATAAAGGCATGATTGAGGAACAAAATAATATACGTCAAAGAGTTTCAGATGAAACGATTCGGATGGTACGTTTGCAGGAAGACTATCAGAGCAAAACATCCGGACTGTCTGTCAAACAGAAAGCGGTCGTCAGCTTGCTGGAGGAGGTAGGCGTCGGATCGGTCAAAGAAGTCTGCTATTTGTGCGGCTTAACCGAGGTTGTACTGAAAACGCTGCAAAAAAAAGAAGTCATCCGTTATTTTGAGCGGGAAGTATATCGCAGTCCGGTGAAACAGCAATCAGAAACAGAATCATTGCAGGATATCCGTTTGTCTGATGCTCAGCAGGCTGTTTATCAGGGAATACAGCAGCTTACTGCCGCAGAAGAAGCGAATGTCGCATTGCTGTACGGCGTTACCGGGAGCGGAAAAACGCAAATCTTCATCAAATTAATTGAAGACGCCATCAGCCGTGGTAAGCAGGCAATTATGCTGGTTCCGGAGATTTCGCTGACGCCTCAGATGGTGCAGAAATTTCGGTCGCTGTTCGGCGAACAGGTTGCCGTCATGCACAGCAGTTTGTCTTTGGGAGAGCGGATGGATGAATGGAAGCGGATTCGGCGGGGAGAAGCAAAAATTGTGGTCGGTACTCGCAGCGCAGTTTTTGCTCCGTTAGAGCAAATCGGCATTATTATTATAGACGAAGAGGGCGAATATTCTTATAAATCTGACAGCGCGCCGCGATATCATACCAGAGAGGTCGCGAAGCTGAGATGCGTGATTCATGGTGCTACGCTGTTATTAGCGTCGGCAACACCGTCAGTAGACAGCTATTATTATGCTAAAACCGGAAAATATCATTTGTTTGAGTTGAAAGAACGGTTTACCGACGCAGGCTTGCCGGATGTATATTTAATTGACATGAAGGATGAAGAGCGAAAGCACAATCATTCGGGAATCAGCGGTGTTTTGGCAGATGAGCTTTACTATAATTTGCAGCATGGAGAGCAGTCTATTTTATTGCTGAACAGGCGGGGATATAACACCTTTGCAACCTGCATGGATTGCGGTACGGTGATTAGCTGTCCGAATTGCAGTGTGGCGTTGACTTATCATAAAGCGAACGGATACCTGATGTGCCATTACTGCGGGTATTCCCAGAAATATAACAGCAAATGCACCGAATGCGGCGGAGAACATATTAAGCTGACCGGTTTGGGAACCCAGCGTATAGAGGACGAGTTGGCAAGCTTGTTTCCGGATGCAAGAATTTTGCGGATGGATACCGATACGACTTATTCCAGATACGCTTATGAGGAAAATTTTGTCCGCTTTGCGTCAGGGGAATATGATATGATGATTGGCACCCAAATGATTGCGAAGGGGTTAAACTTTCCGAATGTTACCTTGGTGGGTGTCTTGTCTGCCGATCAGGCGTTATATGCCAATGATTATAGGAACTGCGAGCGCACCTTTTCTCTGATTACTCAGGTAGTGGGGCGAAGCGGTCGCGGCGGAAAAAAAGGACGGGCTTATATTCAGACCTATACACCGGAGCATCCGGTGATCAATTTTGCGGCAGAGCAAAATTATACCGGTTTTTATCATGATGAAATTCAAAGCCGTAAAGCGCTTCTGTATCCGCCGTTTTGCGATATCTGTCAGGTTGGCTTCAGCGGAACTGCGCAGGAGAGTGTAAAGACAGCAGCAGAGTGTTTTATGGAAATTTTGCGTGCACATGCAGAAAAAACCGGAATACCGATGAAAGCGTTAGGACCGAATCCGGCAAACATATATCGGCTCAATAAAAAATATCGATATCGTATTATTATAAAATGCCATGCGGACGGAAAATTCAAAGCTTTGCTAAGCAACGTAATGAAGACCGCCGGTAAAGATAAGGTTTTTTCCAAAATAAGCTTTTATGCGGATATTAACGGAGAAATCAGTTGAAAAAATGGGGAAAGGAATGAACGATTGTGGCACTGAGAGAGATTGTGACAGGAAACAGTGAAATTTTAAGAAAACAATGCAGAGAGGTTACAAGTTTTGATGAACGCTTGTGGCAGCTGCTTGACGATATGAAGGATACCATGTATCAAGCTGACGGTGTCGGGCTTGCAGCTCCGCAGGTCGGCATTTTAAAGCGCGTCGTTGTGATCGATATCGGAGAGGGCTTGATCGAGCTTGTGAATCCGGAAATCGTGTCACAGAAAGGAAAGCAAGAAGGTTCGGAAGGGTGTCTTTCTTTTCCGGGAGAATACGGCATTGTGATTCGTCCGAACAAGGTGACGGTAAAAGCACAGGATCGCAACGGAAAAGAGTTTACGATGCAGGGAAAAGAGTTGCTGGCACGCGCTTTTTGTCATGAGATCGATCATTTGAACGGCGTAGTCTTTAAGGATCTGGTAGAAGAAACGGTTGATATTAACGGATGATCAGGTGAGGAGAAGAGACAGCAATGAAAATTGTATTTATGGGCACGCCCGAGTTTGCGGTTTCACCGCTGCAGGCTTTGCTGCAGAATGGATATGAAGTCGCCGCGGTATTTACACAGCCGGACAAGCCGAAAGGCAGAGGATATCAGATGGCTTTTCCGCCGGTAAAGGAACTGGCAACGGCGCATCAGATTCCGGTTTATCAGCCGGCTACGCTAAAAGACGGCACGGCGCTGTCGATTTTGCAGGAAATTGATCCGGATTTGATTGTGGTGGTGGCGTACGGCAAAATTCTGCCGAGTGATATTTTAGAGTTGCCGCGGTACGGATGTATTAACGTGCATGCTTCTTTGCTGCCGAAATACCGTGGCGCCGGTCCGATTCAGTGGAGTATTCTCAACGGGGAAACCCAAACCGGTGTTACTACGATGTATATGGCAGAGGGTTTGGATACCGGTGACATGATTTTAAAGAAAACCATTCCGATTTTGCCGGACGAAACGGCGGACGAGCTGCATGACCGGCTGTCTGTCATCGGAGCGGAAGCGCTTTTGGAAACGATTCCTTTGCTTGCTTCCGGAAAAGCGCCGCGTGAAAAGCAGGATGACAGTTTGTCCTGCTATGCGCCGATGCTCAGCAAGGAGCTGTCAAAGCTGGATTTTTCACAGCCTGCGGCAAAGATACACAACCAAATCAGAGGATTGTCCTCTTGGCCGGCGGCTTATTTGATGTTAGGTGGAAAAAGATTAAAAGTTTATCGTTCCAGATTGGCAGAAGAATACGGCGGGCAGCCCGGCGTTTTATTGGATAATAAGCGGTTCATCGTCGGCTGCGGAGACGGGAAGGCAATTGAGTTGACAGAAGTTCAGGCGGAGGGCTCAAAAAAAATGCCGGCGATCGATTTTTTACGCGGCAAGCAGCTTCCGATCGGCTTTGATTTTAGGCAGCAATGAGTTTTTCACCGACATAATTTGTTCATTCATAATCATATATATTTTTTTAAAAGTTTTATATAATAAGGATATGAACAATTTTATTTTTTCGGAAGGGAACGAACGTTATGCCGTTTTTCTATTTTGATTATTATTATATTTTATTTGTTATTCCCCCGCTGATTTTTGCTGCATGGGCGCAGTTTAAGGTGAAAAGTACCTTTCACAAATATGCCGGGTATCATAGCGGACAGGGATACACTGCCGTTATGATTGCCAGGCAGATATTAGATCAAAACGGACTGTTTCACGTCAAAATTGAAATGACAAGCGGAAATCTGACCGATCATTTTGATCCGCGCGCCAATGTGATACGCTTGTCTGAGTCAGTATATCACAGCACTTCGGTTGCCTCCATCGGCGTTGCCGCGCACGAGGTGGGTCATGCGATACAATACAGTAAAGGATATCTCCCGATTAAGATCAGAAATGCCGTTATTCCGCTTACCAATATCGGTTCCACCTTGGCGTTTCCGTTGGCGATTTTGGGTGTGATTTTTTCTTTTGAACCGTTGATTACAATCGGTATTTGGCTGTTTGTTGCGGTGGTATTCTTTCAGTTTATTACTTTGCCGGTAGAATTCAATGCAAGCAGAAGAGCGCTGAATACGCTGAAGAATGATCATATTTTGATTGGAGAAGAATATACCGGAGCAAAAAAAGTACTCACCGCGGCCGCTTTGACCTATGTCGGAGCATTGTTGGTAGCGGTAGGAAACCTGCTGAGATTACTAGCGCTCACCGGCAGGAGAAGAGATTAATTCATAAAGAATCTAGAGGAGGCGTATGGCGGACACGCTGATATATGGAAACTGCTCGACAAACTGCCCTGAATCTTTTAATAAAAGCAGAAAAGGGACAAGCTTATTCTAACTTGGCACTGAATGCTGCGCTGTCGCAAAGTCAGTTGTCAGCTCAGGATCGTTCTCTGGTTACTGCATTGTTTTATGGTGTTTTGGAACGAAAAATTACTTTGGATTATGTCATACAACAATATTCCAATTTAAAATTAAATAAAATTTCATTCGACATTTTATCTGTTTTGAGAATGGGTGTTTATCAGCTCGCTTTTATGGATGCAATCCCTGATTCCGCGGCGGTGAACGAAAGTGTTATGCTGGCGGAATATTGCCGCAAAAAGAGTGCCAAGGGGTTTGTCAATGCCGTTTTGCGCAGTTTTGTGCGGGATCATAATCAGATTGCTTATCCGGATTCCTCGAATTTGTCTTTCTGTTATTCGGTTCGGTACTCCTGCCCCGAGTGGTTGGTGGAAAAATGGATATCGGAATACGGAGCGGAACAAACAGAGCAAATATTGGCGCATTCCTTGGGCAGACCTCCGGTGACGGTTCGGGTGAATACCTTGAAAGTCACCTCAGAGGTACTTTTACAGCGATTGCGTGATGAAAAAGTAACAGCGCGGCTGCATCCCACGGTACAAAACTGCATTACTATTGAAAAAAGCGGAGATATCGAAGGATTGCCTTCTTATCAGCAGGGACTTTTCTATGTTCAGGATATTGCTTCACAGCTATGCTGTCTGGCGCTTGCTCCCCAAAAGGGAGAACGTATTTTGGATTTGTGTGCTGCTCCGGGCGGGAAAAGCTTTACTACCGCATTATTAATGGAAAACAGCGGGACAATTGAATCTTTTGATTTGTATCCGAAACGTACTCATTTGATTGAAACGGGTGCAAAACGGCTGGGAATCAGCAACATGAAAGTCAGAACGGCTAACGCAAATCAGTTTTTGCCCGAGTTGGTCGGGGCGGATCGCGTTTTATGCGATTTACCATGTGCCGGTCTTGGCGTCATCCGCCGTAAGCCGGAAATTAAATATAAACAGCCGGAGGATTTGAAACGACTACCGGAGATACAATATTCTATTTTGCAAAATGCATCCCGATACCTGAAATGCGGCGGGGTATTGCTTTATTCTACCTGCTCCTTAAGTATAGAGGAAAACGAGAAAGTAGCAGAGCGATTTTTAGAGGAAAATAAAAATTATCGGCTGATGCCGATTTCGGATACAGGATATCCGGAAATAGACGGAAAAGGAATGGTAACTCTATTTCCCGACAAAAACGGTTCAGATGGTTTCTTTTTTGCACGTTTTCAGCGAATCAGTTCATAAATCAATTTTAGAAACAGGTGGTGGTGCTTCAATGAAAAAACAAGATATTTTATCTTATACCTTGAAAGAATTAGAAGATTATATGACAGAGCATGAAGTACCGAAATTTCGTGCAAAACAGATTTTTCGTTGGCTGCATTGCGATCAGGTGGATAGTTTTGAAAAAATGACCAACATTTCTGCCAAATTTAGGGAGGAGTTAGCAGAAAGTTTTTACATAACTTCACTAAAAATAAAAAAAAGACTTGTATCTGACATAGATAATACGGTAAAATACTTATATGTTCTTTCGGATGGTTCCTGTATGGAAAGTGTGCTCATGCGTTACCATTACGGAAACAGCCTTTGCATCTCAACACAAGTGGGATGTAAAATGGGGTGTCAATTCTGTGCGTCGACCATTGCGGGATTTGTGAGAAATTTGTCTCCCTCTGAAATATTGCAGCAGATTTACACCGCGCAAAAGGACACCGGAGAAAAAATATCCAATGTGGTTTTAATGGGAATCGGTGAACCGCTGGATAATTTTGATAACGTACTGCGTTTTCTGGAATTGGTGTCAGCTCCCGAGGGATATAATATGAGTTTGCGTCATATTACATTGTCTACCTGCGGGTTAGTGGATAAAATAAATTTGCTGGCGCAAAAGCGTTTGGGATTAACCTTAACCGTTTCTTTGCATGCGCCCAACGACAGAATACGGTCGGCGTCCATGCCGGTCAATCAAAGATGGAATATGGAGCAGTTACTTGACTCCTGCCGAAATTACGCAAAAGTAACCGGAAGGCGAGTATCATTTGAATACGCCTTGATACAAGGTGTCAATGATAAAGAAGAACATGCGTTGGAGCTTGCTCAAAAGTTGAAAGGCATGCTCTGCCATGTAAATTTGATTCCGATAAATGAAGTATCGGAACGGCAGGATAAATATCGTTCTTCCAAACCGCAGAATGTAACAAAATTTCAAAATATATTAATGCAGCAGGGAATTAATACGACTGTTAGGCGAACATTAGGAGCGGATATTAACGCCGCTTGCGGACAGCTTCGCCGTGAAGCTGTTAAAAAGGAGGCTGGTAGCTTGGTTAAGATAGCCGGAATCACAGATATTGGCTTGTCGCGGGACAATAATCAAGATACTTTTGAATATGGTCTTTTAGATGATCAGACCTATTATGCACTGGTATGTGACGGTATGGGCGGAGAAAACGGCGGAGATATTGCGAGTAAAATGGCGAGCGATATCATTACCGAACGGTTGAAAGCAGGTTATCGCTCAGATATGGATGCAAATTCGATTCGCAATTTGTTGCTGACTGCAATCGGAGCCGCAAATACCGAAATTTATGCCAAAGCAAAACAACAGCCGGAATTAGCAGGTATGGGAACAACAGCGGTTGTAATCATTTTAAATGAGAAAGAAGCATATATATCTCATGTCGGAGACAGTCGGGTGTATTTGTTTCGGAATCATGAACTGACGCAAATGACGACCGATCACTCCATTGTACAGGAATTGATTGCGCAAGGTAAGCTCTCTGAATCGGATGCGGATGATTATCCGCATAAAAATCTTCTTACCAGAGCGGTCGGGGCTTACAAACAGCTTTCGGTGGACTATATGGAACAGCCTTTAAACAACGGGGATAAGCTTTTGCTTTGTACCGACGGATTGACAAATTTTTGTTCGGCTGATATTCTGACTCGTATACTGCAGGACAGTGATATTGATTCTGCCTGTAAAAAATTGGTTAATGCTGCCTGCAATGCAGGTGGGCTTGATAATATAACTGCTATAATTGCTGCTGTATAATTAACTGTAAATGATGCAGATCAAAAAAGGAATGGTGGTTGAAATGGATAAGTATATAGGCAAGCGCCTGGGAGGAAGGTATGATATCAAAGAGCTGATCGGCGTTGGCGGAATGGCCAATGTTTACAAAGCTACTGATATCATCGAGGATAAAATTGTCGCAGTAAAAATACTGAAAGATGAGTATTTGTCAAATGATGAATTCCTGAGACGGTTTCGGAATGAATCCAAAGCAATTGCAGTGTTATCACACCCCAATATTGTAAAGATATTCGATGTCAGCTTGGGCGACGGAATCCAGTACATTGTCATGGAATATGTCGATGGTTTGACACTGAAAGAGTACATTGAACAGCAGCATGTACTGAGATGGAAAGAAGCAGTTCATTTCACGGTGCAGATTCTGCGTGCTTTACAGCATGCTCACGATAAAGGAATTGTACATCGCGATATCAAGCCGCAAAACATTATGTTGCTTCAGGACGGCACGATTAAGGTGATGGACTTCGGCATTGCACGTTTTGCGCGGGATGACGGACGCACCGTGACCGATAAAGCAATCGGTTCGGTTCATTATATCAGTCCGGAGCAGGCAAGAGGCGATGTAACGGACGAGAAAAGCGACATTTATTCGGTTGGCGTCATGCTCTTTGAAATGTTGACCGGAAAATTGCCGTTTGATGCTGACAGCGCGGTATCGATTGCATTAATGCAGATGCAGGCAATCCCGAAAATGCCCCGTCAGTTGAACGAAACCATTCCGGAAGGTTTGGAAGAAATCACGGTTCGCGCTATGCAGAAGGATCCGTCTCAGCGTTATCAAAGTGCGGCTGAGATGCTGCGTGACATCGATGAGTTTAAGCGCAATCCAAGTATTTTATTTGAGTATAAATATTTTTCTGATGAAGAAAAAACGAAATATTTTGACGCGGTAGAAAATAAAGTGCCGGAAGAAGAGGATGACGAAGAGGAAGAAGAAACCAAATCCAAAACCATCCCGATTTTGCTGGCGATTGCTTCTGCGTTTGTCGTATTCGTCATTCTGTTTATTGCAGGATGGGCTTTGATGAGCAATCCGGCTCAGAAAATGAGAGCGCCTGATTTGTTGGGTAAGGTCTATGATGAAATCAAAAACGATCCGCAATATGCTGATATAGTAATAGAGGTAGAAACCAGATCAATCAGTGATGATTATCCTGCCGGACAAATCATGGATCAGGATCCGAAAGCCAGCCAGAGCATGAAAAAAGGCGGTACGATCAAGGTCGTTGTCAGCAGCGGAAAAAAGCAGGTTGCGGTACCGGATGTACGTAATTCCGATTATTCGGAGGCAAAGGATATTTTAGAGCGTGAAGGGTTAACAGCAAAGCAGCTTAAAATTTCCGATCCAACCGTTGAGAAAGACTGTGTAGTGAAAACTGTTCCGGATATCGGTACTTCGGTTGATATCGGTACAGAAATCAGAGTATATACAAGCACCGGACCTGCTGCCGATCCGGTAACGATTCCTGAAGTAGTAGGAGATAAATCCGCAACTGCCAAAGCCAAACTGGAAGCAAAAGGTCTTGTAGTTGTAATCGAAAGCGAAGAAAGCAGCGAAGAAAAGAACAAAGTTCTTAGCGTAGAGCCAGGCGCCGGTTCAGTTGTCGAAAAGGGCGATACGGTAACTCTCTTTGTCAGCACGGGTACAGCAAAGCAATCCAAGGTCAATGTGACTGTTAAACTACCTTCCGGACTGACCGGATTGTATGATTTTGAAATTTACCATAACACTTCTTTGGTCACGACTGTGAAAAATTATAAAGGAGCGCTTGGCGATTTTTCTGTTGAACTTACCGGCTCCGGTATTATGACTTATAAAATTTTGTATAAGAACACTTTGTATGCAACGTATGAAGTTAATTTTGACAAAGGAACTTATACGAAGGTTGACCAAAATGATGAAGTATTGATGCCGAAGAATTCTACTGTTTCGTCTTCTTCCAGCGACACCAGTTCTGTATCATCAGAAAGTACCTCTTCCTCGAGTGATATTATCAATCCTCGGGACAATAATAAGAACAAAAACTAATATACAATCTAAAACGCCCATCCGGTAGGTTGGGCGTTGTTATCATATTTTCGGGAAGGAGAAATAGCATTGCAGAAAGATACCAAAGGGTTATTGCTGAAAGGAATCGGCGGATTTTATTATGTCGAAACAGACTGCGGCGTTGTAGAATGTAAGGCGCGCGGGATTTTTAGGAATAAAGACCTTTCTCCTCTGGTCGGAGATCGTGTACTGATTGAGAAAACAGAAGACGGAAAAGGTGTTATTAACGAAATACTGCCTCGAAAGAATCAATTAAGACGTCCTCCGGTGAGTAATCTGGATCAGCTTATTTTTGTTGTATCAATCTGCGAGCCATACCCGAATACCTTGGTCCTGGACAAGCTGATTGCTATTGCTGAGTATAAAAAAATAGATCCGGTAATTGTCATCACAAAGACGGATATTCAATCCGGCGATTCTTTATGCGATTGCTATGCTTCTGCAGGATTTCGGACGTTTTTGGTGTCAGGCAGTGCTCCGGAAACTGCAGAACCGGTGAAACAGCTGCTGGAAGGTAAGGTAAGCGCTTTTACCGGCAATTCCGGAGTCGGAAAGTCAACATTGCTTAACAATATTGATCAGAATCTGTCATTGGAAACAGCAGATATCAGTAAAAAACTGGGCAGAGGACGGCATACGACCAGACAGGTAGAGCTGTATAAGCTGGATAACGGGGGGTATGTGGCAGATACACCTGGTTTTTCCGCTATGGATATGGATCGGTATGAAATTATCCTGAAAGACGATTTACAGTATTGTTTTCGTGAATTTGAGCATTATCTTGGGAAATGTCAGTTTCATGGATGCTCTCACACTGCCGAAAAGGGATGCGCCGTGCTGGAAGCAGTGCGGGAGGGGAAAATTCAAAAAAGCCGGCATGAAAGCTATGTCAGTATGTATGAAGACGCCAAAAAGCTAAAAGAATGGGAGTATTCCTCTAAAAATACAAAGTGACGGAATAGAAAATGCGTATGAAAACTTGTATCATATTCGGAAATGCCGATATTTCGGATTATTCTTTTATACGTCCGATATCAGCCGAGGATTTTGTAATATCCGCAGACGGCGGATGGCGGCATCTGAAAAGATTGGGCATCAGACCGAATCTTTTTATAGGAGATATGGACTCGCTTCAGGAAACCATTCCGGAAGATATTAAAAAAGAGTGCTATCAGCCGGAAAAAGATGATACCGATACTTTTATTGCGGTCAAGAAAGGGTTATCCTTAGGTTGCGAAAGATTTGTTTTTTACGGTTGTCTCGGCGGAAGTTTAGGACATACTTTAGCAAATATCCAGATTTTGATTTATCTTTCCAAGCAAAATATTCCGGCTGTTTTGGAAGATGAGAACAGTGAAGTTTATGCGGTCAGTAATTCTACTTTGTGTTTTGATGCTTCCCGAAAAGGAAAGCTTTCTGTCATTTCATTATCTGAGCAATCAGTCGGAGTTACTTTGACCGGGTTAAAGTATCCTTTGTCAGACGCGGTTATCAGCAACGATTACGCCCTCGGAGTCAGCAATGAGTTTTTACAAAAAAACAGCAGTATCACTGTAAATAACGGTGATTTAATCGTAATTATCGAAAAATAACAAAAAAACACTGTCACACTATTTCTGCGTTTGGAGTATAATGAAATATCAAAACAGAAATTGAGCGTTGGCAGGTGAGTACATTGATGAAAAATTGCGGAAATGGGAGAAATCCCAGAAGGCCGCCTTGCATGATTGCAATCGGATTAGGTTGTATCATTTTTTTATCTATGTTTTGTTCTGCACAATTTTTACTTTTCTTGTCTGCCGTAGTTTTAATCGGGTTAGGCGTGTCAATGCTGTTTTTTTTCAAGTAAAGAACCATTGCGGGGAAAGGAAGAATGTTATGAAAGTTGTCGTTTTTAAAAGTCCGAAATTGCTGGCAGGTATTTTGAGGTTGATTTTTAAAATAAAAAAAGAAGAAGCGTAAACTGAAACAATCCGCCGGCAATGCCGACGGATTGTTTCAGTCTGTCAAAAAATATAAATTATGGTTCTTTTTTTTAATCATGTCACGTAGGCGGACATGTGCCGCCGCAGTGACTCTTTGAAA